>ERZ1027150.754-NODE-754-length-26156-cov-8.788054_pt1 | contig 26156 bp, 26 predicted proteins | sample MGYA00519276_ERZ1027150 | MGnify/ENA primary metagenome ERZ1027150 (study PRJEB26926, sample SAMN06164860) | human gut metagenome | biome: ENVO:00009003; feature: ENVO:2100002; material: ENVO:00002003 | host: Homo sapiens | place: USA | collected 2012 ... | reverse complement strand
TTTCATTTTTGCTTGCAAAAAGCCTTGTGATCACAGCACTTTTTTAACGTAAAAAGCGTTTTAATATGATGCAGCCAACGACAAGAAGCATATCTAACAAATATCATTGTCTATCACTTCTGTTTTCTCTGCCGATATCTCTCTGGTTAATGCCTAATAATCTTCCCTGCCAGACAAGACGATAAGTACAGCGTTTGCTTCTATCGTGTTTCCAAATACTTTCTTCCATCATCCGATGGTTCTTCATCAAGTTCCGGTCCGTGACGTTTACAGATATCTAAAAACATTGTCCGGCAGGCAGAATCGGCTGCAGATTCAAAATTTTATTATTCAAAAATAAATAAAAATGGATTCCACCAAAATACCCATCACCAAAAATGTACTGGACACTTCTATTCATTATATTTGCACCAACAACTTGAAGTTATCTTCCTGCTTACGACTTTCCAACAACATAAACTCCAAATATCATTTTGATAATATAAAGATACTTCTTTCTTACCCCAGAGCAAGATCCACCTGTGTTTAACAATATTGTCTTTCATCACAATATTCTCTCATCAGGTTTTCATCTTGCTGGGGATTCCCCAAACCCATTTTTCTATTTATGCCGAGGTCTCAGTACACACTAGAGCAAGATCCACCCCGGTAATACCATATCGCTATTTTAGCAATATAGTATTTTCCGGACGTAGGAATCTTGCTGAGGATTGTGCTCCCCAGTTCCTCACATTCAGCATAAATATACACTTAGTTCCCCGAATTTTTCCGGTCACAACACAGGGATATAAAATAGGCTAAATATCCCTATATCCCTGTGAAATCACTGTGTGATTATAAAAACAGCAAGGACAGGAAGTGTGGATACACTTCCGCAAAACTGCCAATTTGGGTTCCCTACCCCAAATTGAAAAATCAAAAAAAAAGGCACCAGCATAATGCTGATGTCTTCTTGTTTAAAGATTTCTTTTATTCTTCAGAATCAGTTTTTTCTGTAACAGTTGTTTCAGTGCTGGTATTCGAATCAATATAATTCCATTTAATATTATATTGAATACCACTTGCTTTCAAAGTTCAAACGTTCTGTCACATTATCTATTCCCAAAACGTTCGTCAATAAATCAATCCAATAAGAACGTCCATCTTCATCTTCTTTCCCTTTTCCCATCCATCGGTTTACAAATTGACGGGCAGCCTCTCTTTGTTCTGCATCTGTCATGCTTTTTTCCTCCTAAATAATCGTGCATTCACAAATTTTTCTCCGACTATTTTTACATATCATATCCACAGTATATCATAAAATTATTACAGAACAGCATTCATATATCATTATTTGTATTGTGTCTGCACACAAGGAACTTCTACCGCCAAATCATAATAATATTGATACATGATCATGTTATCTTTTGCTTCTATATACACTCTCTGAGCTTCCTTCATCAAGTTATTCCAAATATCTTTCCATTCACTAGGAGCCGAATCTAAAAACCACATATTATTAAATGACATTTCTATCGTCCCCCATAAACCATCTTCTTTACGCTCAGTTTTTATATTCATCTGCATATTTCGTGCAATTTCCAATGCATCTTTTTGTAAAAAAGTGAATTTCACTACTTTTTGAGAATCTGGAACTTTCTTAAAACGACGCATATGAGCTTCTGCCTTTTTAATAATTGTTTCCAATTGTTCATCATGCCATTTTTTATCTTCTAGTATCTCTTCTTCTGACATTTGCGCTTTTTCTTCATTAATTTCTCTTTGCATTTCTTCCAATTCACGCTGTGCAATATCATAATATTTCTTTTCAATCACCATAATCTCCCAACTCCATAAAAAAAGAAACAGTCAACATTTTCGTTACAACTGTTTCCTTTATTTTTGAAGTCCCCGGAGCATTTGTATCACTACATTCTGTTCTTTTTCATCAAGATTATTCCAAATATTCAGAACCTCTTGTTGTGATTCTGATAAGCTTACTGGAACATCCATTCCGGCAAAGAATTGTGCCATTGTTACTCCCAGTGCATCACATATCTTTTCTACAGTAGGCATAGTTGGTAAACTTTCTTTAGCAATAATTTTTCCAATCGAAGATTGAGATATACCAGTCAATTGTGACAGCCGATATTTACTCATATCACGTTTTTTACATAAAGCTATAATATTGTCCGCAATATAATCCTCTGTACGCAAGTAAATACACCTCTTTCCGATAGTAGTTACCTTAATTGTAACTAGAAATCCGCAAAAATATTAGAGATGTATCTTACAAGTATTTACTAAGGGAAACAGTAGTATTAAAACAAAAAAAATAGAACTATATAAAGTTGTATTCCATTAATGTCAGCTTATTATCTAAATGCTCATATTCTCTTTGTATTTCTTCAATTTTATCATATAGTTTCAGCACTGTCGAACCCTTTATCATTTTATTTTCTTGGCACATCTGCCGGAATTTTTCTTTGTACTCCCGCAGTATTCTTCCTTTTTCCTCTAATTCCTCCAGTGTTTTGATTTCCTCTTTATCTGCCATGTATTTTCCTCCCAAACATAATTTTTAATACATAAGTGATAACCCTTTTTTCGCTGTTGTTCAATTACAACTTATCGCCTTTTTCTCCCATCAATCGACAATCTTCTTTTTGCTATATACATATGATATACTTCTCTTTATACAACCAATTGCTGTTGTATAGCTCACCATTTTTCCTATCTACAACACAAAAAAGTCAAGTTGTGATGGAAAGGAGGTGAGGACATGGAAATAAATTATGCACTTATAGGCAAACGTATAAGAGAAACCCGCAAACAACGAGGATTATCTGCCGAGGAGCTGGCTGAAATCGCTGATCTTTCTACTGTTTATATAAGCTATATAGAAAATGCCAAGCGTAAACCCAGTTTAGAATCTTTAATCAAAATTAGCAATGCCCTTGAAATTACTATTGATGAATTACTCTATGGAAACTTGTTATACAATCCTACGGAATATCAAACTGATATTGATTTATTAATGGCAGATTGTACCAGCACTGAAAAACGTTACATATTCGAGGTTCTTTCAGCCATAAAGAATATTTTACGAATCAATGATTGGCATCTATCCTCAAAACACAATTACGATGCTGATAACCCGAATGATTATTAAATCATTCAATAACAATCAAATATCTATTTCTACATAAACCATCCGTTAATCACTTAACTGATGGTTTATGTCTTTTTCAATCCAAAAATTCTATGATAGTTATATCAACTATAAAGGATGTCGCTATTGATGAAAGAAAGTGAAGAACGAAGCAGTAATATTGATGAACAGAAAGCCAGAATCCGGCAAAGATACAAAGGTATTGATCCAGAAGAACTGGAAGTAATTCCGGCACTTCCACCAGAGGATATTTTTAAAACAGAAAAAAAACTACGAGTAGCTGTATATGCAAGGGTATCTACGGATGATCCACGCCAAACATCCTCATATGAATTACAGAAAAATCATTATCAGGATGTAGTAAATAAAAATCCGAATTGGATGCTTGTCGAAATATATGCCGACGAAGGCATTTCAGGCACTTCGCTTCAACATAGAGATGCATTCAAAAAAATGATTGAAGATTGTGAAGCCGGAAAAATTGATTTAATCATAACAAAAAGTGTATCCCGATTTGCAAGAAACGTTGTTGACTGTATCCGATATGTACGAGAGCTTTCTTCACTCCGTCCACCCGTCGGTGTATTTTTTGAAACAGAGCATTTAAATACTCTTGATCCCAAAAGCGAAATGATTCTGTCATTCATGTCAACACTTGCACAGGAAGAAAGTCATACCAAAAGTGAAATTATGAATTCTTCCATTGAAATGCGTTTTCGTCGGGGAATATTCCTTACACCTCCTCTGCTCGGATATGACCGAGACGAAAATGGAGATCTTGTAATCAATCCACATGAAGCTAAAATTGTGCAGCTTATTTTTTATATGTATCTGAATGGAAGCAGTACTCAACAAATTGCTGATTCTTTGACAGAACTCGGTTGTAAAACAAAAAAGAATAATGATGTCTGGTCATCCAGTACCATACTACAAATCCTTCAAAATGAACGCCATTGTGGGGATGTTCTGGCGAGAAAAACATGGACTCCTAATTATCTTGACCATAAATCAAGGAAAAACAATCAAGACCGTAATCAATACAGAAAAGTCGGACATCACGAAGCTATTATCTCCCGAGATGATTTCATAGCTGTTCAAAAATTAATTACAAATGCGAAATATGGAAATAAAGAGATTTTACCAGAATTACATGTGATACAAGAAGGCTCTCTAAGTGGATTTATAAGCATTAATCCAAGATGGTCTGGATTTAAAGCTAGAGACTACTTTGAAGCATCTCAAAGCGTCCTTAAACCGGCAAATATGAATGTACCTGATACAATTACTGCTTCCGCCGGTTCCTTCGATTTAAGAGACTATGAAGTTGCCAGAGGACAATTTTTCTCCTCTGTTGGTCGGATTTCTGTTTCTTTTTCATATAAACAGATCTCTTTTAACAAAGATGCTATACGGAAATTTCCAAACATAAAATTTGTCGAACTGCTAATACACCCAAGCTCAAAACTACTTGCTATCCGACCATGTTCCTCTGAAACAAAAAATAAAGTGCAGTGGTCACGTCTCAAAGATGGTCAACTTATTCCAAAACCAATTTCCGGCGCTGCATTTTTGCCAACATTATACGAGATATTTAAATGGGACAAAAAATGCAAATATAGAATATTAGGAGTTGCCCACCAAAAAGGCAATGAAAATGTCCTTATTTTCAACATGGACGATACAGAAATACGAATACCGACAAGTACCAACGACGTATCCGCCCCCAATAACAACATGCCTGATACAATATCTGATTCTAAGAGTGTGTTAGCTTATCCTGCCGACTGGATGAATAGCTTCGGTAATAATTACTATACTCAGTCTCAAGCGCCAGAATTAACAGAATTTACAGCAGACAAAAACTGGCAGACTGCTTCAGAAAGTAAACCTTATAAAGAACCCGAGCTACAAACCACTCCCAAAGAAACCATTATACAAAATATAAAGAATATTATTACAGAAATTAAAGGAGACACCCAATGAGCGAGCAACCTATAAATCAATGGAATATGACTACAGAACCTTCTGATATGATGAAAATCAACACACCTATGCCAATAACAGTCGCGCCCAGCCCCTCAAATCAAATGGAAGTCATTGACGATGATTCTTTCAGCTATGACGGTTATCAAGTTGTACGTGGCGAATTCTTCGCTCATATTTACGAACCTTCGTTTACGTTTAATAACTACAAGGTATCTGTAAATACCGCCTGCATAAAAAAACTACCCGATGTCGAATATGTGCAAATATTAGTCAATCCCATTGAAAAAAAACTGGCTGTCCGTCCCTGTCGAGAAGAAGAAAAAGACTCTTTTCGTTGGTGTTCCTCTGGAAAAAAGCGTTCGCCAAAACAAATCACCTGTCGAATTTTCTTTGCTAAAGTGATATCTCTCATGGACTGGAATCCTAATTATCGGTACAAGATTCTCGGCAAACTAATTCGTTCTGGCAATGAAATACTGTTCATTTTCGATTTAACTTCACCTGAAATATTTCCTCGTACTCTAAAAGACAATGGAACTGTAACCACTGCTAGGACACCTTCTTATCCTGAAGAATGGAAGAATCAGTTCGGTATTCCAGTGGAAGAACATCAAAAATCAATGCAAGTCAATATATTTGAAGGCTACGCAGTATTTGACATACAAGAAAAGAAGAAGGCAACTGATAAATCCATAGAAAAAGCAAAAGAACCATCAACAGCAGAAAGTGAGGAAAAATCCTATGAACAACAAACACTCTTCCCATCCACTAATATGTATTGACTTTAAAAAGAATCGTATACGAATCCACCGCAATACACTCCGTCAAATTGGTAACCCAGAATATATTCAACTTCTTGTTAATCCTGATCAAAAAATGATAGGTATAAAGGCTAGTTGTGCGGAGGATAAATTGGCACATAAAGTTAAGGATTATTTTGTCATCAATGGTAACAGTTATGAATTGTACAGCCGAGAATTACTATATTCACTTTCCCAACTTAACCTTTCTTGGGAGAAATTTAACATTTTTCGTTTAGAAGGCAATATTTACCCAGATAAAAAAATAGCTCTATTTTCCATGGATAACATCATCACAAAACTGCCACAAACAGAATTCAAATCAGAAATAATGGGAGATGAGTATGCGCAATTATAGTATATATACATTAAAAACAAAACTAGAATTCACCAATTTGTATCAATATCTCAGTGAAAAAGATTATAAACAACTTGAACAACAGATATTATGTCATTCCTATCACACCCCCATCTGCACATGGAATGGTATTGTCATTAATGGTATAGAAGCATATGAATTATTTCGTAAACACAGTATTCCTTTCCGAATAAAAAGACTCCATTTTTCCAGTAAAGAAGATGTAATTTCATGGATATGTACTGACCAACTTAAACGAGAGGATTTAACCAATATCAATAAAAAATACCTGATTGGGAAAAAATATGATGCTGAAAAAATTATAGTTTCAAGACAACTTTCATCTACGAATAAATCTCATATTTCCGGTGCAAGCATCGCAGCAAAAAAAATATCCGAAGAATGTAATGTAGCAATGGCTACCGTTTACAAATATTCTGCTTACAGTAGTGCACTAGATATAATTGATGAAAAAGTTCCGGATTTTGTCAAACGAGTTCGTTCTGGTCAGCTCTGGATTTCCCAAGCTAATATTATTGAGCTTTCAGGATTATCAAAAGAGCAGCTTTTAAGTCTAAATAACTACCTTCTTGCCGAAAAGATAGAACATCTCAGTTATCATGATATGAAAAGGGAATTACTATGGAATAATTACGCCAAACCGATGTTAAGGAAAGAATCTTCCGTTTCTATTCCTTCAATACGCAACCTGCCACAATTTGATCCAGATGCGGAAATTGCAAGTCTTACATTGACGATTCCCTCGTGGAACAGTTCTATCGAAAGAGTATTAAAAGTTTCAGATTTTAAAATTGCATCTGATACAGCAAAATATAAGCTTAAATATCAGCTTATGTGCCTAATATCAACCACAAATAATATTTTAAAAAAATTGGAGGAAATATAATTATGGATGGAAATACCGAAGATTTACAAAAGTTTGTTCCCCAAGTGCATTTTGAGCAAATACCTATTAAAAATTTATGTTCAAATCAAGATTATCAACGTAATCTTTCCATCAAACACGTTCAGCGTGCTGCAGCTAATTTTGACCTTTATCAGATAAACCCTGTAAAAGTAAGTAGACGTGATGGGATAAATTATGTGTTCAACGGACAACACACTATAGAGATTGTTGCTCTCGTCTCTGGATCAAGAGAAACTCCTGTCTGGTGTATGGTTTATGATGATCTTGTTTACACCCAAGAAGCAGATATTTTTGCAAATCAGATGAAATATGTCAAATCGTTATTACCTTATGAAATATTCATGGCTAATATTGAAGCTGGTAATGATAGAGAACTTATTATTCGTGACCTTGTTGAATCATATGATCTCACTATTACTTCTTCCTCTCGCCCCGGAGGTATATGTGCTGTATCCACTTTAATTAATATCTATGAAAAATATGGTTTTCACACTCTTGATCGTGTTTTACGCCTTTGTGTTGCCACATGGGAAGGTGCGCCTATGTCCTTTAGTTCCAATATGCTTAATGCTATTGCCCGTCTGGATAATGCTTATGGAGAAACAATGAAAGATGACACATTTAAAGAAAAAGTTGGGCGTGTCTCTGTCAGAGAAATCAGTCGTACTGCCAGAGAACGTCGTGCCGGTTCATTAGGATTCGCAGAAGCTCTTTTACTAGAATACAATAAAAAATCCAAGTATTCACTTCCTTTTGAGAAATTATACACTCATAAAACACCCAAAAAAAGAGAACCATCAACTGAAGATGAATCCGGTCAAAGTTCCACTCCAGAAGGTCAGTTAGATTTATTTTCTACGGATCAAGAGAATACTCAGGCTCTGCCAAACGAATAGCGCAGAGCCTTCAGCCTTTAATTCTATCCATACTTTCAAAAGAACACCCTGCTTTAAGGCTCTCTTTCATGCAATCACTATTTTATCTTATCCCAAATTCATCAACCGCTCCATCCGCCACCTTATATATGAATACCCATTCCAAATATTTGCTTTTACCGGATACTCTTTCCTGTAAACAAATACAGTGTGATATTTAACAAAATGTATTCTACACCAATTATGTATATCTTTCATATATATGTTATTTATACCATTCACCCACTGTTCTAAAGACCATATGTCTTTATCTGACACTAACTCCATTATGAACAGTACATTATAATATTGAATGACACCTACTCTCTTCCTTTCCTCTATTAACCTTTTACACAATAACCTATACTTAATGTTCATATCGTTCCTATGTCTCTCCCTCTAATCTATATTTTCCATCCTTATATACGTTATATATATAATTATTATATAGTACATATAAGTGCGGATAATAATTCAAACGTTTCCGCTCCGCGCACTTCGCCGATAATTACGCGGTTCGGCCGCATACGCAAAGCTGCGCGGATCAGATCGCGGATCGTAATTTCTATTCCTGATTCCAGATTTGCCTCTTTTGCTTCCAGCCGCACCAGATTCTCCACACCCTGGATCTGCAACTCTGCATTGTCTTCGATGGTTATGATGCGCTCGCCCTTTGGAATGTAGGCGGAAAGCGCATTCAGAAATGTCGTTTTGCCAGATCCGGTCGCCCCGCCGATCATCATGCTGTAGCGGGTCCGGACGAGGACCTGCAGAAACTCTGCCGCCTCTTTTGTAATACTCCCGATGGAGACCAGAAATTCCATCGTCACCGCCTGCTCCGGAAAGCGGCGGATGGTCAGAATCGGTCCGTTTAATGCGACCGGTTTCATGACAACGTTGACGCGGTCTCCATTTTCCAGCCGTGCATCCACAATCGGATTCTGTTCATTCACCACGCGGTTGCACCGGCCTACAATCTGCTGAATCACATCCTCCAGCTTTTCCGCGGAGGTAAAGCTTTTGCCGTATCTCTCGATTCTGCCGTTCCGTTCCACGAAGATATGCTGATAACCGTTTACCATAATTTCGGTAATTCCCGCATCTTCCAGCAGCTCCTGCAGGACATCGAGCCTCCGCACACTGTAGAACAGCTGTCTGCGCAGCTCCGCCTTCTGTGCCACTGGAAGATACCGTGTTTCTTCTTCCCCTAAAATCAGACGGTCAATCTCTTCGAGAACCTCTCCGTCATCCGGTTCGGATGCGATATCGATCCGCTCCATCAGTTTTCTCCGCAGAATTTCCGGCATTGTCATGTTTCTTCTCCTCTTCTGCCGTCCCGCAGAATCTGACGCACATAGTCGCCCAGCTCACTCCAGACAAGCTCCTCAAAGTAGGCTTTTCCCGTCCGGTTGGCCGTGTGAAACGGAACGTGGATTTTCCGCATCTTGTCCAGCACCGACTGGCAGTCCCACCGGCGCAGCAAATTTTCAAACTGCTCCATTTTTGCCGCAGAAATCACATCATTCCTTATCGGAACGTAAATTTCATTGCAAAAATCCAGAATCTGATACAGATCCGCCACGCCATCCCCGAGGTCGAGAATCAGCACTTCATAGCTGCTGTTCTTCTCAATCTCCTGAAACAGCCATTTCCATTCTTCATATTTTGCAGTCTGAATGTCCATCGGCGATGCGGCGGGCGGCAGATAATCCAGGTTCTGCATTGACTGGACCATTCCGCCCAGTTTGTAGATGATGCCCTGATTTTCCTGTCTCGCATAATACAGAATATCGCTCATTCCCCTGTCATAGCTGCATTCCAGCAGCCGTTCAAATCCGGAATAGCTCTCCATATTGAGATACAGCACTGCCCGCTCCTTCGCCAGAATCTGCCCCATCGTCAGGGCAAACGAGGTCTTCTGCGTCCGTCCGACCGGCGAATAAATGCCGATGATGCGCATTTCCTTTTTCGGCAGCAGTGCAGGCGATGTATCGACACCGTTTTCCACGCCGTAGCACGCCATGACCTCGCGGATCACCTTTTCCGACGACTGGTATTTGTAGACCGCCGGATACTGATCCAGCACCGGACTGTGTACGCCCTCAGACAGAATGATAATCTGACGGATCGGATACCGGCGGATCTCTTCTTTCATCGCTTTATCCGAAATCAGAAGAATCTCTGTTTCGTTATTCTTTGCGAACTCCAGAAACATCTCCGCACTGGAAAACGCATGCACTTCGAACGGAATATTTCTCTTCTGGTTCAGATATTCCATAAAATTGCGTGCATATTCCATTTCCGTGTCACAGACTGCAAAAACACTCTTTTTCTTTGCAGTGTTCAATAAAATCCCCCAATCCAGAGCAACACTCCCATCAGCACGGGAACGGAAAAATGGATGCACTCCATGCCCCACTTCCCATCGTAATAGGGAACCGGCTCTGTTTTTTTCTGGTATTTTCTTTTGGTAAAATAAGTTTGGAAATAATTGAAAAATTTGGTAAGACGCTGCGGTAAATTTCCGCAGACAAGAATAATTCCGATAGATAAGACCGCTCCAGACAGGAACGACACAATCATACATTTCAGGATCGCTGGCACACCGAGAAAGCCTCCAACAGCGGATAGGAGTTTGATATCTCCCGCGCCCAGCATATGAAAATAGAACAGAATGTAAAGTGCGAGTATCGGGAAAAGCATCCCAAAAAGAAAAATACCCGCTCCCGCGGCGCCATAGCGGATGAGCTGTGTAACCAGCCCGGCGATCCATGCGGTGATAATCCATTCATTTGCAATTCTGCGTGTTCTTAAATCCATCCATACCGCCCCTGTCGCAACTGTCAGTACCAGACAGTGCTGCAAAGACATTTTGTCTCTCACCTCCCGTTTCGTTTGGGTCAACTTGATTGTGAGGTCATTATAGTTGCCTCTTTTCGATTTGTCCAGCGGTTTTCGGCAATTTTTTCCGGTTTGTGAATTGCCTCCAAAAACGGGATGAAAATTTCTCACACCAAAAAGAAAAATCGTGTGAAAGGTTTTCCGTTTTTCGCGGATTCGTAGAATCGTATCGCAATTTCACCGCTGCTTTTTGGCTATTATTTTATGATCCTTTTTTGAAAGAAATTTTCCAGCCGCATCACAGCAAAAAGAAACAGACCAGAACTTTTTTCTTCGCTCTGGTCTGCTTCCATACAGTTTTTTCTGTTTTTACTGAATAAAATCCGCATACTCCGCTCTGCTGACCTTTTTCAGATCCTCCGGCGCCATGCACAGCGTGGTTCCGATTCTTCCCCCGCTCACGTAAACTTTATCAAATTGTGCCGCACATTCCTGAATCACGGTCGGATACTGTTTTTTCATTCCGATCGGGCTGCATCCGCCGCGGACGTATCCGCTGACTGCAGTGATATCTTTGACATGGATCATCTCGATGGATTTCTCCCCCACCGCTTTTGCGGCTTTTTTCAGGTCTACTTCCTCTGCAATCGGAAGCACCAGCACGTAATACTGTTTGCTTTTGCCCTGCGCCACAAGCGTTTTAAACGACTGCTCGACCGGCGCGCCGGTTTTCTCTGCTGTGTGAAGCCCGTCGATAAATTCATCGCATTCATATTGAAGAACTTCGTATTTGATTTTCTGGCGGTCCAGAATCCGCATTGCATTTGTTTTGATTTCTTTCTCTTTTGCCATTATTTTCTCTCCGGTGCTCCCTGCAGTGCATACAGTTCTTTTTTGAGCTGTTTGATTTCTTTTTTCATCTCAATATTTTTCTGTTTCAGCCGTACGACAGCATCCCCAGCTTCTTCCGGTTTTACAGAAAGTAAACGTGCAATGCCGAGGGTATTGATGTGTTTTAAGCAGTAATCCGCATACGCTTTTTCACCGGAAAGCATGGTCACGCGGACGCCGCCTTTGTATTTCTGGGCACTTAAGATTTTGATCAGACGGATTTCCCCTGTTTTTGCAACGTGGGTTCCGCAGCACGCACATCTGTCGCAGCCTTCGATCGTCACAATCCGCACCTGGCCCTCGATCTCTTTTTTGCTCCGGTAATCCATGGTTTCCAGCTCTTCCTTTGACGGATAACTGATCGTAACCGGAACATTTCGAAGCACGGCTTCGTTTGCCTCCTGCTCCACATCGTAGAGCTGCTCCTCGGTCAGAACGCCGTCAAAATCAACGGTAATGACATCACTTCCCATATGGAATCCAACGTTGTTGAAACCGTAAATCCGATGCACGATACCTGACACGATATGCTCTCCGCAGTGATTCTGCATATTGGAAAAACGTTTTTCAAAGTCAAGTTTTCCAACTACCGTTTTGCCCGGCTCGAGCGGTGCTTCCACGGTATGCCAGATTTCGCCGTCGATTTCCTGTACATCCGTTACAAAAATTCCATCCAGTGTTCCCTCATCTGCCGGCTGGCCGCCGCCCTCCGGGAAAAATGCGGTCTGATCCAGCAGCACGCGGTACATGCCGCCCTCGCAGACGCTCCGTTCTACGGTTGCCTCAAATTCACCCAGGTACGCATCCTGATCAAATAATCTTGTTGTGCTCATAATTTTTCCTCTTTTCCGTCTATTCGTTTACAATGTCAATCTGGCACATTTTCATAGCTTCCAATGCATTTTTATGACTCTGCGGCGTTACGCCCGCGCACGCGGATGCATCGACCGAAATCGGCACTTCCGGATAAAATGCTTTCAGCAGCATGGCATTGGAAATCACGCAGATGTCGGTGCAGAGTCCCACGAGTTCAATGAATTCCGGCACGCCGCCTGCCAGTTTTTCGATCTCCTCCGGCAGATTTTTTGCACCGAAGGTGATTTTATTCATCACCACGGCCTGTTTTTTCTCCGCCATTTTCTGAATTGTATCCTGCAGTGCATGACCCTTCGTCCCTTCGATACAATGCTCTACCGGAAGTTTTCTGCCCTCGGACGTTTCCAGATAATCCGCAAAATGGGTATCTCTGGTGCAGATAACAGCTCCGTCAAACGAATCCATCACCTCTGCAACGCGGTCAACAATCCCGACCGCCTCTTTCGTGCCGAGACTTCCGTCGATAAAATCATTCTGCATATCTACTACAATTAATACTTTCATCTTTGTTCTCCCTTCTGGGACATTTTTTTATAAATGCTGCATCCAGCTCAGTGCCAGTGAAATCCAGCTCTGGCACTCTTCGCGTACTGCGTTCTGGTATTCATAGCTCTGTGTCTCCTCGCTTGCAAGGCCAAGGCCGTGGCCGCCGACCGGATAAATATGCATTTCTACCGGAATCTCTAGTGCATGCAGTGCAGTAAAGAACAGAATGGAGTTTTCTACCGGCACGCAGTCGTCCGGCGCGGTATGCCACAGGAAAGTCTTCGGCGTATCGAGGCTGACCTGATTCTCGAGAGACATCTCGTCTACCAGCTCATCATACCGGTCTCCCAGCAGATTGGTGAAGGAACCGCGGTGCGCTTTCGGACCGGATGTGATAACCGGGTAGGATAACAGCAGACCGTTCGGACGAAGCTGCTCTGCGTCTACGCCAAGTTCTTCTGCAAGGAATGTTTTCTTTTTCCAGAACACACCGTACGATGCTGCCAGATGGCCGCCTGCGGAAAATCCCGCTACTACTACTTTGTTCGGATCAATATGATATTCTGCCGCATGCTCCCGCAGATGTGCAACGGTCCAGGCAAGCTGGCGGAGTGCCGTCGGATAGTGAGCTGCCGGAGCAACACTGTAATGCAGAACAACAGCGTGGTAACCGGCTCCGACAAACTTCAGCGCAATCGGCTCTGCCTCACGCTCGGACACCCATTCATAACCGCCGCCCGGGCAGATCACGATGACCGGACGCACGCGTTCCGGAGCAATCTCACGCGAGTTGTCCAGAAAATACGTATATAATTTTGCAGTTTCTTCTGTATCTTTTACTTTGACATCTAATACCTGATAATTCATAAGTTCTTCCTTTCACCCAATTTTTCCGGGTACGGCCACAGCCGCCAGTTTTTACTCTGTTGTCATTATACCGTATCGGCGCAAAATATCAAGCGTATCGCACCAGACACTTTTTTCTTTTCAAATCCAATTGCTCATAGTATAATAAATTCAAATTTGCATGTTTTTGAGCGGCAAAAATAACACACAAAGGAGTATATTGCAATTATGGATTCCAATCTTATTGTCCTTACCGATCAGGACGGAAATTCTGTCCGTTTTGAGCTTCTGGATATCGTAGAATACAAGGAGGATGAGTACGCAGTTCTCTATCCGGCCGACGGCGGCGATGACGAACCGGTACACATTCTGCGCATCATTTCCGAGAATCTCGATGTCAACGAAGCCGAGTTCGAAGGCCTCGATGACGATGAACTGATCGACACCATTTATCAGATCTTCCGCGAGCGCAACGATCTGGACGACTGATTCTGCCACGCAAAAAGAGCAGCATTTTTACCTTTCACACGCCGGTAAAATGCTGCTCTTTCTTTATTCTAATTTTCCCTCTTTCTTTGAATATTTTTCCAGTATCACAGCCAGTGGAGAGAATATCTCTTTCTGAGGGACATTACAATTTATACTGCATAAAATTCCCATTGTGCACAAATCCAAAATCTGTATACAACTTAACGCCCATATCCGATGCCGTAATCTGTATTGTTCCGCATCCATATTCTTTTGCATCTTCTATCACACGGGACAGCAATTCTTTTGCAATACCTCTTCTTCGATACGCCGGATCTGTAAACATACTGGACAGTAATCCAATTCTGCCGCTCGGGCATCCAAAGTATGGAGGTTTTTCTACGAATGACATTCCACTTGTTGCGATGATGCTCTCTCCGTCAACAGCAATCCAAGATACAAAAGTACCATCCGCCATATGACGTTCATAGTAATCTTTTAACGCAGGTGCTAAATCAATTTCTTCTTTTGCCCCCTCTTCGCGAAGCTGATGGATTCTCATCTGAATGAAAAGATCCAGTTCCTTTTGGGTAAGTCTTTTATATTCGATTGCCATTTTTATTTCCTTCCGCTTATTCTCTCACATCCAGCACCTGCACATACGGATCATCCTTTGTGCATGGTTTCCAGTCGTCTTTTCCCTCTGCATTCGGGTTTCCGGTTTTCATGAAATTAGTCCAGTCGTCCATCATTTCTTTGCTGAGGGCATAGTCGCCTTCGGTTTTCGGGCGCCAGCTTCGGCCGAGGGTTCCGAACATGTACCAGAGTTCGGAGGAATGGAACGCTCCGGCGTCGTCACCTAACAGGGCACGGGTGAAGTAGTAAACGTAAGCCGGTTTTCTTCCGAGTTTTTCCAGCGCAAGGCTCCAGTTGATGCATCCCTTATAGATGCCGCCGTGCTCGCCTTTTTCTTTCATCTCCGGGAACACGCCGATGTCGTCTGCGGTTGATCCGAGCATGTATGGGATGTCCTTGATTTTTCCTTCGGTTACTGCCTCGTTATAGCCGCAGGTCAGCAGGTGATTGTCGATGTTCGGCACGAAACTCAGCATTCTCGATGGATTTACGCGGCCAAACTCCTCCTGCAGCTCCACAATTTTCTCAGCCGGAATCGCACGCAGTTCTTCCAGCGATTTTGCTCCGCTAAGCTCTACAAATTCCTGGCCGATGGTTTCTGCCTCGGAAAGCGGCATATCGCGGTTCAGTCCGGTGTCGTAGCCGCCGGCGCTCTGGAAAATGGCTTTGCTGATCCAGTTTTCAGTCAGCGGAGAACTGACGAGTGTCTGTACGCTCATGCATCCCGCGGACTGGCCGAATACGGTGATATTTTCCGGGTCGCCGCCGAATGCTGCGATATTTTCTTTTACCCATTTCAGTGCTGCGATCTGGTCGAGAATCGCGTAGTTTCCGCTTCTTCCGACACCGCTCTCCTCGGACAGCCACGGATGTGCCAAAAATCCGAAAGCACCGAGACGGTAATTGATCGTAACGAGAATCACTCCGCGTTCGCAGTAAGCAGCTCCGTCAAATTCGGATTCGTGGCTGAAGCCATGCATGAATGCACCGCCGTGAATCCAGAAGGCAACCGGCAGTTTTTCGTCTGCTGCATTTGCCGGTGTCCAGATATTTAAGTACAGACAATCCTCACTCTGGTTCATACCAAATTCCGGATCGAGATAAAATTCTTTTCCATAGAAGGAGTCCGGCTCATGCTCGGTCTGCGGGCAGACACATCCGAAATGATCCGCCTTATAAACGCCCTCCCAGCACGCCGGCTCTTCCGGCGGGCAGAATCGTTTTTCGCCTACCGGCGGCTTTGCGTACGGAACGCCGCGGAATACCGTGTAGCCGTCTTTTTGCACACCATGAACCTGTCCATATTTTGTTTTTGTCTCTGTAATTGCCATAATTAAAAATCCCCTTTCCATTTCTTATAACTGTGCTAAAAACCCTCATACAGATTTAGTATAGCAAATCTTTTTCTCCCCTTCCATATGCACAATTCCGAAGAATACCGCCTGATTTTGTGACTATTGTTTACCCTTCACCCCTCAAGAAAACATCTGCTGCTTCGCCACGCTGGAAAACGATTTTTCTTCGGAAGTTTAGATTTTATTTTTCTATATTCCTATTGACTCACTATGTTTTGAATAGTATAATTCGCTGCTGGTGAGTCTGACAGTCTACACGGGTGCATTCCAGTTCGTCCTGATTACATTTCTTTCCAGCGGCGCATCTCTCATCACGATTGCCCTCACCGCACTTCTGATGAACAGCCGCCAGAGCTTTTACAGCCTTACCTTCCTGAAAGAATTTAAACAGATGGGACGGCGGAAACTGTACATGATTCACACCATGACCGACGAAACATACGCCGTAAACTGTACCTTAGATCTCCCCCAAAAAGAAAAGGAGGACACCATGTTCCTCGTTGCACTGTTCAGCCGCTGTTATTGGATGGTTGGTTCGATTCTTGGCGGCATCCTCGGTCAGATCATTCCGTTCGACCTGACGGGCATTGATTTCTGTATGACAGCACTTTTTCTCATCATCTTCATTGACCAGTGGGAAAAAGCAAAGAAGCACACACCAGCACTCACCGGTCTTGGCATCGGCGTCATCTGCCTGCTGATCTTCGGTGAAAACCACTTCATGCTTCCGGCACTGCTGATCGTATCTGCCATTTTACTTCTGTTCCAGCGAAAGGAGAACCTCGCATGACAACTTCCTATTTTCTGACCGCCGTCAGCCATCATGGCAGTTCTGATTGTCTACTGTATGAAAGATATCCCATCCGGCGGTATCTCTGCCGCAGTGCCAAAATTACTCGCCGCAGCAGTCGTCTTCATCACCTACAAATGGAAACACCAGACACTGATCTTCATCCTGCTCGGAACGATTTCTTATATGATGCTTCTGCATCTCTTTTAACCATACTTCTGTTCGCCAAAAAGGAACGCAGTCACAAACTCCTATCAAAATTCGTGACTGCGTTTTTCTTTTCCTGCTATGCTCCAATCAACACATTCTTCCCCGCAAATGCAAACCCATAATGCCGGATCCTTTCCTGCGGCACGCCGAGGGCCACCAGTTCTGCGTCGTATTTTTTATCCACGATCTGTTTTAAAGCCTCCTGCACCGCATCTTCCAGTGTCTCCTTTTTTACCCGGCTGCAGACTTTAAATTCAATAATAATCGCCGGATCTTTTTCTCTATTCTTCGGAATCATCATCACATCATACCGTCCAAATCCACTTTCCCGATTCGACCGGATCTGATAACACTCTGCGCGTTCTGCCATCAGTCCCAGGACGAAGCCATGATAGAATCGTTCCGGCTCCAGGCTTTCATTTGTTTCCCCGCCGACATCAAAATGGCTGAAGGTCGCAAGGGACACTTTATTCATATAATAATTCATCGCTTCCAGATCGCCCTGCATCAGTGCTTTCACAAAGCTGCTGTACCCCGCTTCCGATGCTTCAAACCATCCGCTGAACATATCATCAAACATGCTCACCGTTTCCAGATTGGTGATACGGAGCTGATACCACGGCTTCAAAGTAATTCCGCGATACTCCACCTCTTCCGCTTTCAGATAACCGCTCGCGAGCAGCAGACTCCAGATTGCATTTTCATTGTAATCCAGCTGTTCAAACACCATCTGCTCATCAAAGTTCACCGTGACTGCCTGTCCGTTCAGTAGATCTTCCATATACTCTTTGATTTCTGGCGAGGCGGTGCGGATCAGCTTTCCTGCCAGACCGTTCGAACTCGTATCTGCCCAGTACGGGCGCAGTTTCTTTTCTTTTAAATAATTGGTAATCGACCATGGATTGTAGATATCGCGGTGTCCGCCAAAGATAAATCCATCATACCACTGCTTCACAACGTCCTTTTTGTCTCCCATTCCGAACTCGTCCAGAGATGCAAAAACTTCCTTTTCGGTAAATCCAAAACAGTCCGCATACAGATCCGATGTCGTCGTCACCACACGCAGATTATTTAAGTCAGAAAAAATACTTTCTTTCGAAACCCTCGTGATTCCGGTCATCATCGCACGTTCCAGATAAGGATTCGTTTTAAACGTCGCATTAAACAGACTCCGCACAAACGTTGTAAATTCCGCCCAGTAGCCATGGACATATGCTTCCTGCATCGGCGTGTCGTACTCATCCAACAGAATAATCACTCTTCTGCCGTAATACCGCGCCAGATACATACTCATATTATTGAGTGCCGCTGCGGCCTCCGCATCGCCCATATGCAGATTGACCTCGTTGTATGCTTTCTTCTCATTTCCGCTCAGCAGATCCCCATCCAGAAGATAACGGTTTTCTTCATACACTCTCGCAATCTGCTGTTTGATCTGGATTTTCGCTTCCGAAAGCTGATCTGCTTTCACGGCTGCAAAACTCAAAAAGATCACCGGATATGTTCCCTGCAGTTCCCGATATTTTTCTTCTTCCCAAACGCCAAGTCCTTCAAACAGATCTCCCCGGACGGCATATTTATTAGAGAAAAAGCAGTTCAGCATGCTCATATTCAGTGTCTTGCCAAAGCGGCGGGGGCGGGTGATCAAGGTGATTTCATCCCCGTTTTCCCACCAGTCCTTGATGAAGTGAGATTTATCCACAAAGAAATAATGGTTTTCCCTTAAGGATGCAAAATTCTGTTTTCCTATCTGTTTTCCTATACTGATTACTTTTTCCATCCATCACACCTGCTTTCGGAATTTGTCCTTTTCTCGATTATACACTATCCTTTCCTGAATTCCAATCTTAAAACATCCTATTCGCCGCAAACGTAAAAAACAATAACGCCAGAAACAGCACTTCCAGCACCGCTCCCAGAATGGTAATGATCTTTCCCGTCTTCTCTTTCCAGATTTTTTTCATCCCCAGATACAATAGAATTCCGATCACCGCGCCAAGCGTATTATCGATCACATCCGTAATATCACTCGCGCCGATCGCAAAAATATACTGCGTCACCTCAAAAAACAGGCTCAGTCCCGATGCAAGGAGAATGCGGTTCTGGATTTCGCTGTCCGGATAGAAGGCTGAGATGCAGAGGCCGAACGGCAGAAAGACCAGCATATTTTCGATAATTTCACTAATCTGCACTTTCCCGTTCACCACAACCGACGCCGCATACGGAATCAGATTAATCCCCCGCAGGTGCGGAATTTCTTCCGGGCGCAGAGCGAATTTGAATAAAATGCACCAGACAAGTAGCGCCAGGTAAATGCCGAATACCACAAGTAATGCTTTTGATTTTTTCTCGTTTTTCCAGGTCATGTTCTTTCCTCTCTCATCTTCACTTGATAAGAGGATTCTACCAAAACATTCTTAGGATTCCGCTTCTTCTTTTCCAAAGAAATCCCTATAGATTTCCTAAGATTTTCTGATGCTCAGATTCTTTTACATTTCTTCATCATGCCAATTTATTATATCTTTCATATCAATTATATCTTTTACATATCGCAAAAAACTGTGTATAATACCCCGTGGGCAGAGAAAAGAAGCGGGATGAAAATCCCATATTCCCCTGGGACAGCAGTATTCTCCCCACTGCTGTCTCTCCTTTCAGTGAAGGCTGTCGCAGACAGTTTTCTGTGGTGTAGGTAAAAGAGGAGGCCGTGCACTGAGCACAGCCTCCTCTTTTCGTGTTTTTCATCTTTATTTTTTCATCTTTATTTCTTAATCTCATATCCGCAATACTGCATCACCAGCTCACAGAACATTGCGTTTGCCCAGGAGAACCACTCTCTGGTGTAAACGGTCGGATCATCTACGAAAACACCCTCGTGCATCAGTCCTGTACCGCCGTCGGTTGCCATCAGTTCGTGGATCATCTGATGTTTCTCCTCTTTTGTCGGTGCGGTCAGTCCCTCGATGGCTTTGGAGATGTGCCATACGTAGCGGACCGGTGTGTGCGGGCTTCCGATACCGGAAAGCTTCGTTCCTGCATAATAGAACGGGTTTGCCTCGCTTAAGATCAGCTTTCTTGTGTTGTCAGCCACTTCCTGGCTTTCCGGCTCGTAGCCGAGATAGCTCATAGCCAGAAGACTCGGTACATTGGCATCGTCCATCAGATTATACTGGCCAAAGCCGTCTACCTCGTAAGCATAAACATCGCCAAGTCCCCAGATATGGGTGGTACCGTAAGTCTCAATGGCCTGTTTTACGGTCTTTGCCATCTCTTCTGCTTTCTTCGCAATCTCCTCTTTTCCGCCGACGAAATCTGCGATCTCCTTCAGATAATTCAGAACGACAACCGCAAACATGTTGGACGGAATCAGATAACCGTAACGGCAGGAATCATCGCTTGGACGGAAGCCGGACCAGATCAGGCCGATGCCGGATTTTACCTGCGCACCTTTTCCATCGCGGGAAAGCGTATCGGTGTAGGAGCAGTTTTTACGGATGAAGCTGTACGGGGATTTCTCCTCGTGGTTCATTTCAGTCTCAAATACAGTCAGGATTTTGTCAACACCTTCCCAGAAAACCTCGTCAAACTGATCCGTTCTTCCGGTGTTCTTCCAGAACAGATAGGAGAACTGCAGCGGATAGCAGAGAGAATCGATCTCATACTTTCTCTCCCAGATCCACGGTCCCATATCGGTCTCGTCCTTCTCCCAGCAGTTGCCGTTCGGTCCTTCGTTGAATGCGTTTGCGTATGGATCAATGTTGATGCACATAAACTGGCGGCGGATCAGGCCTGCGATCAGGTCAGCCAGCTCCGGGTCGTTCTGCGCCGGAACAAGGTACGGGCGCAGCTGTGCTACCGAGTCACGCAGCCACATGGCCGGGATATCTCCGGTGATGACGTAGGTGCTGCCGTCCTCCATTTTCTTTACGGTTGTGTCGAGGGTATTGGAGTAGCATCGTTCAAACATATCAACGATTTCCGGCTCGTCTTTCAGTTTTTCTCTCAGGCTTAAAATCAGCTCCTGAATGGACTTTGGTAAGGTCTCTTTCATTCTTTTTTCATCCTTTCGCTCAATTTTTCTCATTTCCCGTTATTCTACAACAGGGCATCTCCGCAATCGAAAATGCCCTGTTGTAGTTCTTATAAAATTAATGTATCAGACTTATTTCTGTGCGTCAATCTGTTTCTGAGCTTCTTCGCGGATGGTCTCCCAGCCTGCGGTCTCAAGCTCTGCATCGATTGTTTTTACAAGCTCTCTCGGATCCTGTGCGCCGGTGAATAACTCAGAATAGTATTTCTCATATACGGCACGGCAGTTTGCAAGCTCTGTTTCGATGTTGGAGGTATCCAGGTTGAATCCAAGCATCTCAGACGGAGTTGCTTTCTCGTTCAGCTCTTCTACTTCATCCCACTGGTTGAAGTCAACATCGTCTGTCTGAGTTACGTTGAAGAAAGTACCCTGGGTATATCCGGCCATACCCCAGTCAGTGGTCAGGCGGTGTACCTTATTGTCATCGGTGTACTCGAAGTCTTTTCCTTCTGCTCCATAGTAGAACCAGTCACGTACTTTGGAATCCGTATTTACCAGGTTCAGAAGCTGAAGTGCTTTGTCCGGGTGCTTGCATCCGGAGTAAATACCATTGATGGAACCACGTACAGTTGTGTTGGAAACGACTGTGTTGCCATACTGTACTGCTGAACAATTGGCGATACCATTGTTCGGACCCCATGTTGTTTTTGCAGCGCCGCTCCATCCCTGTGCAACAAAGAACATTGCGTATTTGCTGGAATCATCTGCTGTCGGAGCGTCTCCGTTGATGATGCCCTCCTGATACATTTTACGAACGATATCCAGGTTGGAAAGGATTTCTTCGTCATCCAGCGGATTGACAACGGTCTTGCTGTCATCGCCGTATTTAACGCCGATTGCCGGAAGTCCGGAGCTTAAATCATCGTAGTTCAGGTTCAGCAGGAAGTTTGCACCATTTTTGGACATGAAGTACGGAGATCCGCCTTCGCCCTCTTTTACTGTCTTCAGAGCATCGTACAGAGTATTGAAATCTGTTACAGAGTTTACATCAATGTTATATTTATCTGCGATATCCTGATCCCATACAAAGTACTCGGAAAGGGAGCTGTCTTTGTAGGTCGGTACGCCGTAGATTTTTCCATTTACTTCTACTGCTTTCCAGTAATCTTCCGGAATCATGTCATACAGCTCGGAAGCGTTGTCTTTGAGCAGATCTGTAATGTCCATCAGTGCGCCGGTGTTAACCTCGGAAGAGTAACGGTTCTGGTCTGTGAACAGGATATCGAAGTACTCGCCGGAGTTTGTGATAACGCTTCTTCTGTTATCCCAGTCGCCCCACGGAACGATCTCCATGTCTACATTAACGCCGATTTTCTCCTCCAGATATGGGTTGATCTGTGCAAGCCACTCATCATAATCCTTCGGCATTCCGTTACCAACCTGAATCCATTTCAGTGTAACAACTTCATCTTTTGCATCACTCTTTGAAGAGCTGCTGCTTCCGTTGCTGCTTCCGCAGCCTGCCAGCATGCCACCGGCCATAACAGCAGAAAGTGCAAGAGCTAAAAACTGTTTCTTTTTCATTGTAGCATCCTCCTGATATAAAATATAGAATGTTGAAATTATCCTTAACCGAAGCCTTTTGCTTCAGTATGAGATCCATAAAGGTAAATGGTCGATCAGCCTTTTACCGCACCGACCGTCAGACCGGAAATGAAGTATTTCTGGAAGAACGGATAGCAGCATGCGATCGGGATGATGATGATGATTGCCATCGCCATACGGGCACCCTCTTTTGGCATCGAGTTCATGTACTGTGCCGTGGTAACGCCAAGGGACGGGTTATTTGCCATCATCTCAATGTTTCTCTGTACGTGATCCAGCAGAGCCTGCAGGGAATACAGCTTTGTATCGCTGATGTACAGGGAAGACTGGAACCAGTCGTTCCAGTAACCAAAGGTGAGGAACAGGGCGATCGTTGCCATCAGCGGTTTCGACAGCGGCAGGGCGATCTTTCCGAAAATCTGAAACTGGGTTGCTCCGTCGATCTGTGCCGACTCAATGATGGATTCCGGAATATTGGTCTTGAAGAACGTTTTACAGATAACAACGTTGAACGAAGAAACACAAAGCGGAAGGATCAGCGCCCAGATACTGTTTTTCAGGTTGAGGAACTGTGTGTTGACTACATAAGAAGAAATCATACCACCATTGAAGATCATTGGAATAAAAACGACCATGGTGAAGAATCCGTTCAGTTTGTAGGTGCTTCTGGAAAGAACGTAACCCATCAGCATCGTAAGGGCAACACCGATTACCGTACCGATAACCGTTACCGCAACGGAAACGCCAAGTGCAGTCACAATCATCTGTCCTTCCCGGAGAAGGAATTTGTAGGAATCCAGCGAGTATGCGCTCGGGATAAACTGGTAGCCGTTCATCTTAATCGAATGCTCGGAAGAAATCGAGATCATGAAGATGAATACCACCGGGATAATGCAGGCCAGGGCAAGGATTACAAAAATAACATTGAAAATTGCATTTGTAGATCCCTGGATCTGATTTAAATGTGAAGAGGAAGCCAGATCAAGATCTTTTTTCTTTTTTGCCATTTTCGTACCTCCTTAAATAATCGCGCTGTCTTCATCAATCTTCTTCACAATGGCATTGGCAAGAAGGATGGTGATGCAGCATGCAACAGACTGGAAGAATGTTGCCGCAGAAGTCATTCCGATCGGAGTGGAAGACTGCAGTGCGTTGTATACATATGTGTCGATAGTTGCTGTCGTTTTGAAGATCGAACCGCTTGCTCCCTGAGAAAGCTGGAAGAACAGTCCGAAGTCGGAGTAGAAGACCTTTCCGACATTCAGAATGAACATCATAATGATGACACTCTTTAAGCAAGGCAGGGTAATGTGCCATACCTGCTGTCTCTTGTTGGCGCCGTCCATAACGGCTGCCTCGTACAGTGTGGTATCAATACCGGAAATGCTGGACAGGTAGATAACCATGTTGTATCCGGTAGATTTCCACAGATACATGAAGATCAGGATAAATGGCCATACACCGGCACTCATGTACCACTGAATCGGTTCCTTGCCTGCATTTCTCATTATACTGTTGATTAGACCGTTGTCCTGGTTCAGGAATGCATCCAGGAAGTAGGAAGCTACAACCCATGACATGAAATATGGGAAGAACATCATCGTCTGATATACCTTCGACGCTCTTTTGTTGTGCAGCAGGCTGATCATGATAGCCAGTCCTACGGAAAATACCATACCAAGAACGATAAATGCAAGGTTATACAGGATTGTGTTTCTCAGGATGACGAACAGGTCGTTGGATCTGATCAGGAACGAAAAGTTTTTGAAGCCGGCCCAGTCACTGTGGAGCAGGTTATAAATGAAACTCTTTCCGCCGGTGATTTTGTAATTCTTGAACGCAATGATCAGACCGAACATAGGCAGGTAGCAAAAGACCGCATACCAGATGGCTGCCGGAAGCCCCAGCAGTGTCAGCTCCGTGTCATCACTCGTCCAACGTTTGCGGCGTGGCTTCGTTGAAGTTGAAACTGCCGGCTTATCCTTTTTCATAGAATGTGCCCCTTTCTTTTGGCGAGCCAAGTGTTAACAGCCGCCAGCATTTCGTGCTAACTAAGCGTTAACTCCATAGTCAGCATTCGTTGCCATTTGTTAGTCAAATATTAACATTTACTTTTGTACCTGTCAATCGTCATTTTGCACAAATCGCGCACCGTTTCATTGTATTCGTGCACATCAACGGTTTTCGCATTGTTTTTTTGTGCAAGATAGCCAACATTTTCAACATCAAACATTAGCAAAAGTTAACTTTTCGTGTTGCTTTTCTCTTATGATTGTGCTATACTTACTATAAACTCAAAAAACGGAGGCTTTCTTTCATGAGCAAACCAACCATGCAGGATATTGCTGATGCTCTTTCTGTTTCCAGAATCACCGTATGGAAAGCGCTAAGCAACCGTCCCGGCGTTTCGGATTCTATGCGTGCCCAAATCCATCAAAAAGCCACCGAGATGGGCTATTTCCACACTCCCTCTCAGGATACCACTGCGACCGTCTCTGCTCAACTGCCTCCCCACACACGCACCGTAGCGGTAGCCGTGTGCCGACCGGAGTCCTCTCTTTTCTGGATGCAGATTATCCATCAGATTGCCAAAGATCTTTCCGAGCATAATGTCAACCTCATGTACACATATCTTCCCACAAATTACAAAGCGGGCTATGTGTTGCCGGAGCCTTTGACAAACGGTACAGTAGATGGTGTCATTGTACTGAACACGTACTCTGCGCCCTTGCTGCGGCTGTTATCCTCTTTACCTATACCAAAGGTTTTTCTGGACACGGTTCCTTCTGTCCCCTATAACCAGTTACATGGGGATCTGCTCATTATTGAGGGTCGCGACCTTATCCGGCAGATTACAAGCAATCTGCTCCGTCATGGATGCCGAAAGCTCAGTTTCATAGGCGATGTAGAATATGCCCAGACAAACAAAGAACGCTACGAGGGATTTCTGGATGCGCTGCATGAGCATGGGATCATTCCAAACCC
>ERZ1027150.747-NODE-747-length-26253-cov-8.219177_pt1 | contig 26253 bp, 16 predicted proteins | sample MGYA00519276_ERZ1027150 | MGnify/ENA primary metagenome ERZ1027150 (study PRJEB26926, sample SAMN06164860) | human gut metagenome | biome: ENVO:00009003; feature: ENVO:2100002; material: ENVO:00002003 | host: Homo sapiens | place: USA | collected 2012 ... | reverse complement strand
GCAGTCTCGTGGGCTCGGAGATGTGTATAAGAGACAGATACAAGACAAAATGAAATAACTGATTGTATGAAGAAAATATATTTAATATTATTATTCTTTTCTTTGCTGGGGGGCTGTCAGCCCAGCAAAGAATCCCCTGCTCTCTTTGCCGCTTTGCAGAAAGTTGAGTGTATGATTGAACAAGATTCTTTTCCCGCTAAGTATGTAATTATGTATGAAGTAATATCAAATGACATAGGTTCTATTTATCAGATAACATCAACTGATAGCCCCTTTGTGGAATGGAGTCTGGAAAGACCAGAAAGAGTGATAAAGTACAAGGATAGATATATCTGCTTAATAAGTCCTATGGCTTCAATAGATATATCCAAAGAAAAATTGCTTGAAATGACAAATTATCAAAATGATACAATAGGTCCTATACGTAATGGAATGTGGTATATAGGGGTATCAAAAGATGGAAAAAAGCAATTGTTAGTTTCCACGCACACAACTTATCTAACCTCTCGTTTCTATACTTTTCCTAAACTTTTGGAATATGCATTCAATGATTATGATGAGGTTAATTTACCACGTTTTGTATTAGGTATGTATAGTTTGGTTGTAGATACTTCATACACTCCAAAGGAGGCGTTTCGCGATCATATTCAATACATTGAAGGGGATATCTATTATACAAATCCTTTTGATGAATATTTTACAGAAGACAAAGATAGTATACATAGTTCTTTTTTTGCCGTATTGAATGGAAAAGACACGCTTAAATTAAACATTACAGATACAATAATGCAGTGTTTATTTTTTGAGAGCATGAATAATCCTATTTTCTTTAAGTCACTACCCCAACAAGAACCATGGTATAAATTATATAATTTGCTTCGTGATTCAACTTTTTACTTTCAAAATGAAAAAGGAAAGTATATAAAATATTCTATTCCTTTTGGTGATACCTATTGGCTTTTTGGTGTAAAGGATAGTCTAGGACATAATTTGTATGATCTTTATAAAAGAGGGGTAAAAGAGAATTTGAAGAATATAGAAAGTTTTGATGAATGGGATTCTAATTGATATCATACAGGTATTCAGAAAACGTCATGGAGATTTGGGAAGCTTGATTACAATTGAATATTCATTAGTTATTGATTCTGTTTGATGTGTCGTAAGCTCCCGAGAGTCTGTGCAAAAACCTTAGACGCTATATAGAATTATCATTTATTTTTCGTATATTTATGGAAAGAAACTAAACAATACGTCTATGGACTACATAGTAGGAGAAAACAGAAATCAAATTCAAATGATAGCTCTTGAACAATTGGTTGCTCCAGATTCTTGGGCAAGGGTTATCGATTTATTTGTGGATATCTTGCCTATAGATGAGCTTGGGTTTAAACATGTCAAATTTCAATCAGAAGGGAGACCACCGTATAATCCTGCAACATTACTAAAATTGTATTTATATGGTTATAAGCACTCAATAAGGTCATCAAGAAAGTTGGAACACTCCTGTAAAGTAAATGTGGAATTATGGTGGCTATTAGGAGGCTTAATGCCCTCTTTTCGGACAATTGCTTATTTTAGAAAAAATAATGCGGAGGCTTTTAGAAAAGTCTTTAGGCAGTTTGTCCTTATGCTAAAGGATATGGGTCTGATAGAAGGCGAAACCATAGGTATAGATTCTTTTAAGATATTTGCCCAAAATAGTCTCAGAAACAATTATACACAAAAGAAGATAGACAGACATCTTGAATATATAGATAACCGTATTGAAGAATTTGAAGCAGCTTTAGATAAGACTGATAAAGAAGAAGAAAAAGAACTTCTTAAATCTAAGATTAAATTACAACAAGACAGGCGTAGGAAATACGAAACTCTTGATACGGAATTGAAGAATAGTAATGATACTCAAATAAGTCTAACAGACAAAGATTCAAGAGCATTAATGTTAACCAATAATGTATCAGGAGTTGGCATTAGTATCATTATATATGTCCTTATTGTTGATAAAATATGAAATGCAGAAAAAAGAATTTTATCTTCCAAAAAAGTAGTTTTTGCACAGACTCTCGGGAGCTTACTTTTATTATTAGGATTGTTTCTTTTTCTTTCCTGTAAAGAAAAGACTATACCCAAGCTCTATTTTCGATTTTTTTCCCGAAAAGCACAGCTTTTGCCTACAAAAAGTGATTATTATACATTTTCGAACATGTTATAGACAAAAGTGAAAAGATGCTTTTATTATAATACGCTATCTTTGCTTCATTATAATACATGAGATCTGATACAATAAAACCTTTTAAGATTATACAAAGTAACTTATATGAAAACTACTGTCCATTTCTGTCTTCGCTTGTCTATACTTTTGATTTGGCTATTGCAAACCAGCCAAATTAGAGCCAATAATTATTACTTTGAGCAGGTTGCTCTTAAGGAAGGTTTGTCTACTACTGTTAATTGCATATATGCAGAGAAAAATAGTTTTGTCTGGATTGGTACACGCACAGGATTGGGACGATTTGACGGACATGAATTGAAAAAATATACTCATTCTCCGGAGAATCCCAATTCATTGCCGCATAATAATATTCTTCATGTTGCGGAAGACAGTTTACATAATCTTTGGGTATTAACAGAAAAAGGCGTAGTACGCTACAGACGCCGGAGTGACGATTTTTCTCTCTTGAGAGATCAATATGGGCACATCGTTATGGCCAACACTGTATGCCGAACTGAACAAGGAATACTTTTAGGCGGAAGAAACAAAATCTATCAATACAATTATGGAGATGACGCCATCAGGCTCCTGCATGATTTCAGTGACATAGGCCTATTTGCTATTTCCTATATCAATTTCTGGGATAAGGAAACCCTGTTATGCTGCAGCCGATGGCAAGGCATCATATTGTTGAATCTCCGGACCGGGGAGGTAACATCTCCTCCTTTTAATTATGGAAAAGATATTCGGGAAGTTTTGCTTGATTCAAAAGGAAGAATCTGGCTCGCACCTTATAATAATGGCATACGATGTCTTGCACATGATGGTACCTTATTGGCTTCATATGTTACAGGAAACTCAAAATTGAATAACAATGTAGTACTTTGCATGATTGAAAAAGATTCTCATATCTGGATTGGAACGGACGGTGGTGGAATTAATATATTAGATCCTGAAACCCATGAAATTTCCATATTAGAGCATGTGCCCGGAGACAAATATTCGTTCACCTGCAATTCTATTCTGAGTCTTTATAACGATGCAAACAATAACATGTGGGTGGGCAGTATTCGTAATGGACTTATCGGTATCAAAGAAGTGTCAATGAAAACATATGCTGAAGTACCTCTCGGTGATTGTAAAGGGCTGAGTGATAATACAGTCTTGTGTCTTTATAGAGATCCTTCCGAGGATGAAATCTGGATTGGGACAGACGGAGGTGGCATTAACAAGCTTAATCCTTCAACGGAAAAATTTACACACTATTCTAATACGACTGGAAAGAAAGTTGCTTCTATCAGTGGGTTTACATCTTCTGAACTGTTATTGTCTGTGTTCTCAAAAGGATTATATACATTCTCAAAGGAAACCGGTAAAATCAATCCCTTGAAAATTCATGATGAATACATAAACCAAATGCTCCTTTATAGCGGAAAAACAATTAACATTTATCAATACGAGCCGGAGACAGTTTTGTTATTGGGAGACCGGATATATCAATATACGATTGCAACTGGTAATACCAGAGTTGTAACAGAAGAGGAAGGAATCGAGATTACCGGTACTCTGGCGCCTGTCTCACATGACGCTCATGCCACTTACTTGTTTGATGCCCAAAGTATATACTCGCTTGACAAACAATATAATAAATTGGAATGTATATATACAATAAAGAAAGATACATTTATAAACTGCGTCTCCAGAGATGAGCATGGAATATTTTGGATTGGCACAAACCATGGTCTCAGGTATTATGATGCAGCGAAGCAATCCATTCATTTTATTCCTACACCCTTGTTCACAAATGTACGGTCTGTAATAAATGATAATCATGGAAAAATCTGGGTCGCTGTTGATGAAATGCTTTTTGCATGGCTGATTAATGAGAAAGAATTTATACTTTTCGGTAAATCAGATGGAGTACTTCCAAATGAATATTTGGCAAAATCTAAATTGATTTCCGCTTCAGGAAATATATACTTGGGAGGAGGAAAAGGGCTGCTTTATATAGACAAAAATCTTCCCATAGAGAGAACTGTTGCTCCTCAGATACGACTTACAGATATTCTTATTGCCGGAGAATCTGTTAATGAACAATTAAAGGATAACCCGGTAAGTATATCTGTACCTTGGAACAGCAAAGCTATTAGTGTACGTATTATGTCCTGTGAGGCAGATCTTTTCCGACAAAGAATTTACCGCTACCAAATTGCCGGACTAAACGAACAATGCATTGATTCGTATACTCCGGAAATACTTATCCGTTCATTACCTTCCGGAACATACCGGATACTGGTCTCATGCAGCATGAGGAACGGGGGATGGACTCCCTTACAGCAGGTTTTGGAATTGACAGTTTTACCCCCTTGGTACAAAACTTGGTGGTGCATTCTTTGTTATATCCTAGTCATATTGGGAATTATAACCTGGACGTTCATCATCATTTTACGCCATAAAGAGAATAAACTAAAGTGGGCAATGAAGGAGCATGAGAAAGAAATATATGAAGAGAAAGTACGTTTTCTCATTAATATCAGTCATGAACTCCGCACTCCATTAACATTGATACATGCGCCACTGAACCATATCCTACGCTCCCTATCTTCCGGTAGCGCAAATTATTCGGCCTTGAAGAGCATCTACAAGCAGTCACAACGGATGAAAGACTTGCTCAACATGGTACTTGATTTGCGTAAAATGGAAGTTGGGATAAATACGGTTCAGTTTCAGCCCCAACTATTGAATAATTGGATACAAAATGTTACAACAGATTTCATTGGTGAAGGAGATGCCAGAAATGTACACTTTTTATGTCGATTCGACGAACGAGTCAAAATCGTTTGTCTTGACAAAGATAAGTGTGAGATAATCTTGACTAATTTATTGATAAATGCTCTGAAACATAGTCCTGAAAATTCCCAAATCATTATTCAAACAGAATTATTGCCTGCCACCGCATCTGTCCGTATTTCGGTTATAGATCAGGGATGCGGGCTAAAACAGGCAGATCCGCAGAAGCTGTTCACTCGATTTTATCAAGGAACAGGAGAACGTACAGGAACAGGAATCGGTTTATCCTATTCCAAAATTTTGGTGGAATTACATGGAGGAAAGATCGCTGCTAAAGATAATGAAGATGGCGGAGCCACATTTTTCTTTGAACTTCCACTTAAGCAAATCTCATCGGAAGTATCATATAAACCTAGACCCTACCTGAACGAACTGATATCCGATATGACTGAAGATAAAGCCGTTAATAGTGTGAGTATCAAACTGAATAAATACTCGCTATTGGTAGTTGATGACAATAAAGAACTGATAGATTTTATCAAAAGCGCTTTCTGCAAGAGTTTCAATCAGATATATACTGCCCCTGATGGAGAGAAAGCTTTGGAAATAGTTCGTAAGTACCAACCCGACATTGTCATAAGCGATGTAATGATGCCGCGAATGAATGGCTATGAGCTTTGCAGGCAAATAAAAGAAGATATCAGCATCAGTCATATCCCTGTTATTCTTCTGACAGCCCGCGATGATGATGCAAGCCGGTTACAGGGATACAAAACGGGAGCAGATGCCTATTTGGTTAAACCGTTTGAAGAAGAAATATTACTGGAAGTGATCCGTGGACGTTTACGTAACAGGGAACAGATGAAAGTACGATATTTGAACAGAGGGTTGCTTCCTCCACCCGAAGAAGTGACATTCAGCCAGATAGATGAAGCTTTCCTGCTTAAAACAAATGAATTGATAACCGAACACCTGGGTAACCCCGATTTAGACGTAAGTTTCCTATGCAAGGAGCTGTGCATGAGCCGTGCCACCTTTTATAATAAGTTAAAAGCCATCACCAACATGGGAGGGAATGACTATATTAATAAATTCCGTTTAGAAAGAGTTATATATTTGATAACCAACACAAAAATGAATTTTACAGAAATTTCAGAAAAGGCCGGTTTTTCCTCTTCCCGCTATTTCAGTACTATGTTTAAGCGGTATACCGGGAAAACGCCATCTCAATATAAAGAAGAACATCGGAAGTCAATGAAAACGGAACAGGATAATGAATAAATGAGTTTTTATTCTTCGCGCAATGTACAAAAAGAGAATTTTCCTGAAAATTTAATAAAGAGGTTTGTTCACTTTTGTCTATATAAGTTTCATCTTTTGTCTAATCAGTTGTTTTCTTTTTCTGTTTCAAACAAATTCAAAAACTGCAAAATCATTATTAAACATCCGGTAATGTGCAATATCGTATGTTTGCAAGCAGAAAACGGAGGCTAAATTGTCTCCCAATATTAATTTTAAATTCTTTAATATTATGAAAAGAAAACTACTCTTTTCCGCAGCTATGTTGGTCATAGCTACTGGTGCTATGGCACAAAATGACATTACTCCTTCTCGTTATGATTTTGCCAATCAAGAGGTAGGACAATACGCTATTGATGGTTGTAGCAATGGTTGGGGACCGGGAAATCTCGATGCCGCTAAAGAATCGAAAGTAGGGTATGTAAATGTTACCGGAGGTGCGTTTTGGGCCAATAAAGACACTGAATCATTTGTGAATTTTCAGTCCGGTTTGCAGATATTAGACCTGACCGAAGAAGGTATTGGAAAAGTGCTATGCTTCAAAGGTGTAAACTGTACTGAAGATATTCTTCCGAAGGGTGTCTGTGCCACAGGTGGTATCAAGGCGGCATGGCCCCAGCTTGCATTTTATTCAGATGCAGAAAAGACCCCCACAGCTACAGGTGAAGAAGGTTCTACAGCTCCGTTCATCCGCGTTTCCATTACTTACAAAGCTATTGAAAATGAACCGGATCCGGAAGGAAGCCCTCTTACGGAATTAGAAATAAAGGCTGTGAAGCCCAATTCTGTTTTAAATACTTACGCAGGTCCATTTTCCAGTACGGATATGATGATAAAGGACTTGGAAACTGAAGAACCCTACGAACTGAATGAAGGTTGGCAAAAGGTGGAATATGATTTTCAGGTAGGTACTCCTGAGGGAAGTCCTTTTGCTTTTTCTGTTAAAATAAACGGAGCCAAACTGGATGCAGGCGCCATTCTTATCAAAGAAATTAAGTTCAGTACTCCGTCGGACGGCTCTTATCCTAAAGGTAGTCCCAAAGTAGAAAAGAACTTAACCTTAAAAGGTGGACAGATTGTAACCGGAATCAACACTCCGAAGTTCGAAGGCAACAAGGTACGTTGCGACGTCTCAAACAATATCCTGACAATTTCAAACTTAGAATCCGGCGATAAAGTAGAGGTCTATTCTATTTTAGGAACATTGATTTCATCTCAGAAAACTACTTCTGATGTGCTTGCATTGCCTCTGAATGGTAAAGGCATTTTTATAGTAAAGACTAAGACTACCACAACAAAAGTAGTGAATAATTAATCTTTAGGTATTGGTTGAAGGATATGTTTTCATAGGTATGAAACATATCCTTCTTTCATGAAAAATTTAATATTATGAACAGACTTTTCTGCTTTTTTATTTCCCTCCTTTTTTGCCTGACCTCGTTTGCCCAAGTTAAAAATTATGCGGTAGCGTTCGATGGCAACAGTGATATCAATTTTAATTGCATATCAGAACTAAATAACCTCTCTAAATATACGGTTCAGTTTTGGATGTATCCCTCCGAATGGATACCGGGTGCATCTATTTTTAAACGAGGAGCAGGTGCCAACATTTTTGAGGCATGCCTGGGTCCCGCGGAAGGTACTGTTGTTTTTCATATAGGTAACCAAAATATCCAGCTTCAATCAGACCAATTTTCTGTAGCTGCCTGGTCGCAATTGACTTTTATGGTAGACGGGAGCAATATCACTTCTTATGTTAATGGAGAAGAAATAAATTCTCCCACAGTTTCTTCTTCACTAACGATCCCGGACAGCGATTCGGAATTCAGAATAGGACAAACATTTAAAGGTAGAATAGATGAGTTGCGCTTGTGGAGCACCGTACTCGATACAACGGAATACTTAACACATGATCCCAGTGTAAAAGGATTTATTCTGTGGGATAACACCATTAATAAATTTCATCCGGACTATGAATCCTTGATTGTATACTACAAGTTCGATCAGGAATTATGCGATAACATCGTAGATTATACATTCCGCCATCATGGCATCATGAACGGAAAGGCACATCGGGTGGAGGTCACAGATAATCCCCTCTTTAAATACCGTATAGTTACTGCTTATACCGAATTTTCACGTTTCTCCGACACAGGCACAGACCGTGACAAATATCTGTTATGCAACGACTTGGTCGCACTGATTGCCGGAATAGGAAACGACGGTTCGGCCAGTGTGAACCTACCATTCGACAGAGGAGTATTGACAGGAGGAGCATCCTATTTAGAGTCCTATGAAGGGCGTAGCGGAGGTATGCTGGCTTTGGACGGTACTGGAAAGATGAGTGCGGGCGTCAAGGCAATGACCCCGTCCGACAATTATTCATTCTGCACTTGGTTTTATATTGACCAATGGGTAGAAGGCGCTTTCCTACTGAAGAAAGAGAAAGATGAACATATGGGAATTTCCCTTCGTTTGGGCGAAGAAAGCAAGGCGGAAGTCGTTCTCCGAGTAAATGGAGATGAGTATAAATATAAATGTGCCGGAGAAATTGTAACCGGTAAATGGATTCATTTGGGTTTCTCAACTTACGATGCCAAGACAGAGGGACATACCTTCTTGTTTGCATGTAACAAAAAGAGACAAAACATTTTCCCATACTCTTATCCTGAGACGATAAAGTCATGGGTATTGCCACTTGCCGAACTTGCTGATGTGGAAGCTACTATCGGAGAAAATTTCGTAGGAAAAATGGATGAGACAATGATTTGGAACAGCCCAAACGGACGTGACGGTATTTTTTCATTGGGCGAAAACGGTGTAAACCTGCCCGGATTCGGAAAAAATGTAGGAGTTAGCTATGCCTTTTATGCAGGCGCCTACTGGCCATACGACAAACCGGAAGATCCCGGATATGACTATTTTTCATATAAAGAGTATTTGAGCATCATGCGTACGGCGTATGCCAATCACCGCGGATTCAAAATCCGCCTGAGTGTTTCGGGTGGTTCCGATTGGAAAACAGTAATAGGCAATGCGGCAAAAAGAGAGCGTTTCACCACCGAGATGGCTGATATTGTGAATAATGACGATAATCTGGATGGTGTGGATTTCGATCTGGAATGGCCGGGATATGGCGGTCAGGATGCTGCATGGACAAACTATGGCAAGCTGATGACTTTGCTTCGCGGCAAGTTGAAAGAGGGCAAGATTTTGACAATTTCTCCACACACCGTTTCATATTGGTTTCCTAAGGAAGATATGAAGTCTGTAGACTATTTCCTGTTCCAGAATTACGGTCCGGCTAAAGACCACTTCACGTATGAAAGTTTTCCGGAAGCCTACAACAAATTTCTGGCATGGGAATATCCGAAAGAAAAAATAGTGATGTCTTTTGCAGGCAGCACCAGCAAACAATACAATGCCGATGGTTCACAAACAAACAATCCGTCGGTGCGCATTCACCAAGTCGGAGAAATCGGTCCGGATGATAATTATTCAAACGGCTATTACTTTACGGGAACCTACCAGACCCGTTGGCGTTCGGAACAAGTGAAGAAACAAGGACTGGGGGGCATCATGTGTTGGTCGTTGAATATCGATTTCCCTGATACAAATCATCCGTTGAGCCTGTTCAAGTCATCGGCTTACGCCATTTCATCCAATGTAGATACACTGGTGACGAAAGTAGACATGACTCCTACCGCTATTGAAAAAGTAAAAACTAAAAATACTGAGTTTTCCATTTATCCAAATCCGTCGGAAGGCGTAACCGATATAACCATACCTGAAGGGGAAAAAGGATGCAAACTACTCATGTACACTAATTCGGGAGTGCTGTTACAAACTTTAGAGATATCAGCAGAAGGCATCTTCCGGTATGAATACGGGAAACTTGCATCCGGCTACTATTTGTTGCGTTTACTGACGGATTCCGGAAAACAATACTCCAGACTGTTAATAGTGAAATAGTTAACCATATGTATAATTTAATCTAATGCAAAATGAGAAAAAAACAATTAGTCCTGCTTTCCTTTTTGGCAATCGGCAGTTTCTTCTGCGGCAGTTGCGAAAAGGATATTAAGACTCCGGGAGTTTTTGAACCTCTTTATCTGGATTTCTCAGTCAGTGATACGCTGGGAAACCAATACACCGGAGATTCGATAATAATCCCGAGTACTGCAAATATGATGGTTTTTAAAATTACCACAAATTGCTCATGGAGTGCCAAATGTCAAAACAAGGTAGGCCTGTCAGGGTGGATGTCCATTCCTTCATCCGCCCGGGGAGGCGGAGATGCGACTATAACATCTACCGTAGCGAACAATAAAACAAAGAAAGACAGAAAAGTGTACTATTCTGTGATAGCGGGCGATTCTGCCATTGTGAAAACAGTTGTAATCGTACAACCCCAGGTAGTAGCTAATTAATCTTTACTATAAAAACTAACCTTATGAAATATAGATATATTATAATGATGGGGTGCCTTTTTATACTGAACAGTATAATCTGTGCACAAACAACGAAAATCACCGGTGTAGTTGTTGATGAAAGCGGTGAACCGTTACCGGGTGTAAATGTCGTTATAAAAGAGAATCACGGGACGGGTACAATCACAGACCTCGACGGAAATTTTAGCATAGAAGCCGATGCGAAACAGTCATTGGAGTTCACCTATCTCGGATATCAGAAACAGACAGTGCCTGCCACCAAGGGTAAGAAGATGAAGGTGGTGTTGCGTGAAGATTCACAGATGTTAAACGAAGTAGTCATTGTAGGATTCGGTACCCAGAAAAAAGCGAATCTGACGGGAGCCGTTAAAAGTGTAGATACCAAAGTACTTGCTTCACGCCCTATCACCAGTGTTGCAGACGGTCTTCAGGGAGCAGTAGCCGGACTGAATATCACCAACGATATGGGTGGTGCACCCGGTCAGAAAATGGAGATCAACATCCGTGGAGTGGGGTTGGAAGACATAGACCAGGACGGAACCGGCAGCAAGGCTTCCCCGCTTGTGCTGATTGACGGCATGGAAGGAGACTTGTCTACCCTGAACCCTAATGATGTTGAAAATATCACCATCTTGAAGGATGCCGCCGCAGCAGCCATTTACGGTTCGCGCGCTCCCTATGGTGTGATTCTTGTCACTTTGAAGAAGGGTGACAGAGGATTCAATATCTCTTATTCGGGAAACGTACGCATATCCCAGCCTATCAATACCCCCAACATGGTCAATTCTTACGAATACGCCTTGGCTGTAAATGACGCTTTTACGAATGCAGGAGGCAATAGTCAGATCAATACCAATAAAATCCTCGCCTTAATGAATGGTACCAGCCTTCCCGATGTTCCTTACTTGCAATACGGCATCGAACCGGGAAAACCCAATGAAGAAACCGGTGAAGTGTGGTGGATAGGCGACCAACAATGCTGGGCCAATACAAACTGGTATGATGTACACTTGAAGAATGCGTCTTACTCTCAGGAACACAACGTCAGTATGAGTGGCGGCAGTGATAAATTCAATTATTATATTTCCGGACGCTATCTGAACCAGAACGGTCTATTTCGCTACTCCGATGATAAATACGAAAACTTCTCCTTGAACGGAAACTTCACAATCAAAATAAATAAAATCGTTTCGGTTTACTGGACTACCCGCATGATATTGGACAAAAACCAAAAGCCGTCTGCCATGAACGATCTTTTCTTCCATAATCTGGGCCGTACGTATCCCCTGGTTCCGGTCACATATCCCACCGGAGAATATCATACCAGTTCGGGCATCGAAGCTCTACAGAACGGTGGAGACCAGATAGCCAACGGTAAAAGCTTCTATAATCAGGGAAAAGTAATTATCGAACCTGTCAAGGATTGGAAAATATATGTTGATTTCAGTAGCAGGATAGAGACTCCCAATGACACCCGCCAGTTCAAGAAGATATATAATACATTACCGGATGGTAGAGTAGTGCCTATCGGGGTGCTGAAGGACGTACCCGTAAAACATGAAGTGAAGGGAGACGGTAGCTTCAACGTACAGCCCGGTGCGGGCGAAAGCTACTATGAGGTAGGTAACGGCCGCATAAACTACTGGAACTTCAGTGCACGCACAGACTATGAGAAACAGTTGAAGAAGCACTATTTCAAGATACTGGTAGGAACCCAGTCCGAATATTATTCTACGTCTTATTCCAGAATAGGTTCTTCCAAGATTGTTTCGGATGATAATCCATGGATCGTAAACGACCCGACTAACCTTACGAGCGAACAGAAATCAGAGTGGTCCACTCTCGGTATTTTCAGCAGACTCAACTATAATTACGCCATGCGTTATTTGGCCGAAGTGAACTTCAGAGCTGATGCTGCCTCCCGCTTTCCAACAGACAAACGTTGGGGATTCTTTCCTTCATTCTCTGTGGGTTGGAACATTGCCGAAGAACCTTTCTTCGAAAAAATAAAAGAAAAGACCGGTTGGGACATGTTCAAGATCAGAGCCTCATTCGGTTCGTTAGGCAGCCAGAATACGAATAGTTTTTATCCTTATTTCCAAAAGATGTTCACAAGCCCGATGTCCGATTATGTTTTTGACGGTGTAGCTGCCACGCAATTGAAAGCTCCGGCTCCGTTCTCCACAAATATTACTTGGGAAACCGTGCAGAACACTAACGTCGGTGTGGATCTTGCTTTCTTCAACTCCCGTCTGAATATAATGGGAGAGTGGTACGAGCGTAAAACGAAAGATGCCGTAGGACCTGCATTACCCGTACCCGCCGTCTACGGAGCCAATGTGCCTAAAACGAACAATGCCGAACTGCGTACACGTGGCTGGGAGTTAGAAGCAAGCTGGACCGATCGCATCGGTAAAGACTGGAGCTATGAATTGTATGTCACCTTGAGCGATTTCAAATCAATCATTACTAAATACGACAGCCCTAACAAGGAATTATCCAAATACTATAAAGGCAAGGATTTAGGAGATATCTGGGGATTACGTGTGATTGGAATTGCGAAAAACGATCAAGAAATGGCCGATTATATAGCTCTGCACGATCAAACAGCTATCGGCAACTCGTTATGGGGAGGGGGCGACTTCATGTATGCCAATCTGGACGACAACCCCGCCATCACCAAAGGCTCCGAGACTGTAGACTCCCATGGTGACTTATCAGTAATCGGAAACTCTACTCCCCGTTATTCTTATGGTATCCGCGGCACACTCCGCTGGAAATACCTGGATTTCAGTTGTTTCTTCCAGGGAGTGGGCAAGAGAGACGTTTTTCTCGACTCACCGAGTTTCTTTGGTGTGTCAGGCGCTTGGCAGCGTTCTATCTACAAGGAGCACATGGATTATTTCCGCTATGCGGATCATCCGCTGGGAGCCAATCCCGATGCTTATTATGCCCGCATCCGTACCGACAGAAATAACTCCCAGTGCAACGACCATTATCTGCAGGATGCCTCCTATCTGCGTCTGAAGAATGTAACTTTGGGTTATACGCTTCCACAACTTGCTTCTATAAAGAAATATATAAAGAAGCTGCGCATATACGTTTCTGCTGAAAATCTGCTGACATTCACGAACCTGATGATTCTTGACCCGGAGGCGCTCGGTTCGTCGGCACAGGCTTACGGCATCGGTAAGACTTATCCGATGTACCGCACTTTCTCCGTAGGCGTCAATGTAATGTTCTAAATAAATATAATGAAAAAGAATATGAAAAAATATATAACCTTGTTTCTAATGATAGGAGGTTTCCTGCTGTCTTCCTGCGATGATTTCCTGCAAAGAGAACCTCTTGACTTCGGTAATGAAAGTATATTTCTGAAGTCGACAGAAGATATGGCATATTTTGCCAATACATTCTATTCTTTATTTCCCAGTAACAAATCATATATGGGCGGAGGTCCTTACAGGGATGATGAAAACAGTGATAACCAGACATCTTTCTGGTCTAACAGTAACTTTTATCCGGGAGTAAAGGAAGTTCCGAAGTTGGGCGACAACAGTGCATGGAAATTCACAACAATCCGTCAATGCAACTATTTCATCAATCTGATTCGGGAAAGAATAGTGAATAAGGAAATCACCGGTACTGAAAAGGAAATCAACCATTACTTGGGAGAAGTCTACTTTTTCAGGGCATACGATTACTATCGCCTATTGACCAATTACGGAGATGTGCCTATCATTGAAGAAGAATTGCCGGATGACATTAGCATCCTGAAAGTAAGTACCCGGCGCGCTCCCCGCAATGAAGTGGCACGTTTCATGATTCGTGACCTGGAGATAGCCGACAGCCTGATGATGGAAACTGCACCATCTACCGGACGTTTGAGTCGGGATTGCGCCCGCCTGATGCTGGCCCGCGTGGCATTATTCGAAGCGACGTGGGAGAAATATCATGCCGGTACTTGCTTTGTGCCGGGCAATGCCAAATGGGTGGGAGCTAAAATGCATCCTGATTTCACGTTTAAGGCAGGAAGCGCAGAGGCTGAAATCAACTTTTTCCTGGATAAGGCCATTGAATATTCGGATATGGTAGCGAAAGCACGCCCTTTGTATAGTGACTACAAAAAGATGTTCACATCTGATGATATCGATGCAATTCCTGAGGTATTGTTGGCGAAAAGCTATGTAGCGGCAGTAAACGGACACGGAGTAAACCGGGCATTAAGTTTAGCCGGGAAAACAGGATATACCCGTTCATTGGTAGAGTCTTTCCTGATGGATAACGGACTTCCCATTTATGCGGCCGGAGACTACTATCAGTCGGATACCACTATCGAAAGCGTGTTGGCAAATCGTGACAACCGCTTGGTAGAATCACTGAACAATGTGAGTAGACCCCGTATCGGTTCTCGTGAAAATGAATATACGCCAACCGGTTACCAGGTATCCAAATGGCTAAACCCGGATCAAACAGGCTCGGAAACCGGAGGAACCACCGCGAATCCTATATTCAGGTCGGCAGAAGCCTATTGCATCTATCTGGAAGCCTATTATGAGAGACATAAGGACTTGGGAGGCAATTGCGATTCCTATTGGAAAGCATTACGCAGCAGGGCGAAGACGAATACCGATTACATGGAAACCATCAATCATACGGACTTGTCGAAAGAACGTGATTTGGCGGCAAAGACCAAAGGTATCGACGCTACGTTGTATAACATTCGCAGGGAACGTCGTTGCGAATTTATAGCCGAGGGCATGCGCCTGAACGATTTAAAGAGATGGCGTGCGCTGGACTATATGGTAAATTATGACATGATGGGCATGAACCTGTGGGAAGAAATGTATAAAAGATTCGCTGGGGAAGACGGAACTATCGAAATAAATCCGGACGTAATTTCTCAATACGAACCCGGAGATCCGGACGGCAAATATATAAGAGTTTTTAAAGTGAACGAATCGGATAAGGCCTATAACGGATACAACTTCCCTAAACCGCATTATCTGGAACCGATACCGTTGAGTGAAATATTGCTGACGGCTGATGACGCCACAGATCTGGATAATTCCAATATTTACCAGAATCCGGGATGGCCTGTAGAAACAGGGTCAGTGGCAGATTATACATACGATTGTGATTAGAGGTTTATTTCCCTTATTATATCTTTAAATTGTATCTTAGGTTTTAGGTAGGGAAAATAAAGGGTCGATGTAGATATCGCCCCTTTATTTTTTTAAACCTTCTTTTTTTTGCAAAATGCCCCATTTATCAAGTAATATCATGAATAAATACATTATTATATTCGTAAGCCTGCTGTTATTCACTCTGGCGGTGTATGGCAACAACGACTTGGCACGCACTGCCATTTCCCTGATTCCACGTCCCTCGCAATTAGCACCGGGAAACGGTGACTATGTTTTCTCCGCCCAAACCGTATTTGCGGTAGAAAACAAGGAACAAGCGGAAGTGGCAAACGAACTAATCGGCCAGTTTACCCGTTCTGCCGGGTTTACCCCAGGATTGAAAGTAGGCGGCAAGAAAGGAGATATCCGTTTCGTAACAGACGCCTCTTTAAAAGACGAGGCCTATTCTTTAAATGTCTCTTCAAACGAAATCCTTATCAAGGCTGCTGATTGCAGGGGATTCTTCTATGCCTTGCAGACCATTCGCCAATTATTGCCTCCGGCAATAGAAAACTCAAATGTTACAGATAAGGACGTGGATTGGGAAATACCGGCTGTTGCCATTACCGACGAGCCACGTTTCAGTTATAGAGGATTGATGCTTGACGTGGCACGCTTCTTTATGCCCAAAGAAGGTCTGTTGCGGATTATCGATTGCATGGCAATGCTGAAAATAAATAAACTGCATTTCCATTTGACCGATGACAACGGATGGAGGATTGAAATCAAGAAATATCCGCGCCTGACCGAAATCGGAGCATGGAGAGCAGACCGCACTGATGTGCCTTTTCCACTACGTAGAAATGCAAGACCGGGAGAGCCAACGCCCATAGGAGGATTTTATACTCAAGAAGATATAAAAGAGATTGTAGCCTATGCCGCCAAACATCAGATTGAAGTAATACCGGAAATTGAAATGCCGGCACATTGCACTGCCGCTTTAGCTTCATACCCGCAGTTTGCTTGTCCGGTGGTCAACAAGTTTATCAGTGTACTTCCGGGAATGGGGGAAGATAATGGTGGTATGGTCTTTTGCGCAGGCAACGACAGCGTTTTTACTTTTTTCCGGGATGTGATTGATGAAGTGGCCGCCTTGTTTCCTTCCCGCTATATTCATTTAGGGGGAGACGAAGCAGCGAAAGCTAACTGGAAAAAATGCCCCCTGTGTCAGGCAAGAATAAAAAAGGAACATCTGGCACATGAAGAAGAGCTTCAAAGTTACTTTATGAACCGGGTGGCTGGATATGTGCATGATAAAGGTAGAGAAATAATAGGATGGGACGAACTGACAAACAGCAAGCTGCCGGAAGACGCAATTATCTGTGGCTGGAGAGGATTCGGCCAGGCTGCACTGAAAGCAGCGGCACAAGGACATCGTTTCATAATGACCCCGGCACGTGTCATGTATCTGATTCGTTATCAAGGTCCGCAGTGGTTTGAGCCGCAGACCTATTTTGGGAATATCACTCTGAAAGATGTATATGAATATGAACCTATACAGCAAGATTGGAAACCGGAATATGCTTCATTGCTGATGGGCGTACAGGCTTCGATGTGGACGGAATTCTGTGATAAACCGTCGGATGTAGAGTATCAATTGTTTCCTCGCCTGGCCGCCTTGGCCGAAGTTGCCTGGGTGCAGCCGGAACAAAAAGACTGGCCTTTGTTTCTGAAAGCGCTGGATAACTACACAGCCCATCTGGAAAAAAGATGTGTCATCTTTGCCCGTTCAATGTATAACATTCAACATACGGTGACACCCGAAAAGGGAGTATTAAGGGTACAGTTGGAATGTATTCGTCCGGACGTGGAAATTCGTTATACAGTGGATGGAAGCGAACCGACAGAAACTTCAATGCTTTATACACATCCGTTGACGGTAAAAGATTCCCGGACAATCAACTGTGCCACATTCGGCGCAGGAAGGCAATTAGGGAAAACGCTGGCTCTTCCCGTGAAATGGAATAAGGCGACTGCCAAACCGATACTCGGCGATAAACCGAATGAACGGGTGCTGACCAACGGAATCAGAGGTAGCCGGAAACATACAGACTTTGAATGGTGCGGCTGGCCGGAAAACGATTCAGTTACCTTCACTGTAGATCTTCAAAAAGAGGAAAAGATGAAAGCCGTTACAATCGGCTGTATTACCAATTATGGCATGTCAATCCATAAACCGGGTTCCGTCAGTATAACTGTATCCAATGACAATGAGCACTTCGTTTTTATAAAAGAAATAAACTTTACTCCTGAGGAAATATTCCGTGAAGGGAGCTATGTGGACGATTTATTGATAAATCTGGAAGAAGAGGTAAGTGCCCGTTACGTCCGTGTAACGGCTAAAGGAGCCGGATACTGTCCTGCACAGCATGTACATCCGGGGCAAAATACGAGATTTTATTTTGATGAAATTATAATTGAATAAGTATACAACATTATGTTAAAACGTTTTTTTATTATTCTGCTTCTGCCATTTTGCTGTTCAGCACTGGCGGCAGCGGCAAAAAGTAAAGGAGTCTACGCGATTCATGACGGGAATTCGGTAGTTATAGGCAACGAATTTCTGGCTCGTGAGTTCTCCTTAGTGAATGGACAAGTGCGCACACAGACCATTGTGAATAAACGTACCGGTTCGGAACCCATCCGAATCGTTCCGGAGATTTCTTCCGAGGAATTCATTATACGTACGTTAAGCGAAGATTCTGTCACTGCGGAACTCCGTTCATCAAAGCTTTCACTAAACAAGGTTGACATCACTGACGAAGGAGAGGGCGGGAAGAAACTAACCTTCCGCTATCAGAGTTTCCGTCTTGGAGAGGTCGATTGGCAAGTCAATATGGTATATACACTGCAAAACGGAAAGCATTATATGCGGAAACACCTGGAAATTACAGTTCCCGATTCACAGCGCAGCCAGGCACGCATCGACTACATTGATTTCGAATCTCTGAAACTTCCCGGAGGATATGCAGTCTGGACACATCCGGATATGGAAGGAAGCGTGGGAGGAATCAGCAGCTATCACATCTCTTTGGGACAACCGCTATATGTGCAAGCCATGTTTTTAGGCTTGGAGTTCCCTGCTGCCGAATCAGTGATAACAAAAGACAATGTGGCACATATCCGTTATTATTCCGGTAAGAATTTTGATATGCTGGATAAAGAAAATCGATTGGAAAACGGCACATTCTCTACTTGGAAAGCAGTGCTTGGTGCTTCCCGCAGTGTCGACATGGATGTTATCCGGACCGATTTTTTCAGTTATATCGATGACATTGCCGTCCCGATAAATTTGCGTATGCAGTATAACTCATGGTATGACTTTATGATGAAGATCGATGAGAACAATATTCTGAACTCCTTCCGTGAAGTGGAATGCGGATTGACGCAAAACGGTGTCCGTCCGCTCGACTCTTATGTAGTGGATGATGGCTGGAATGCCTATGGCCCTTTTGAAAAGGAAAATACGGTTAAGTTCTGGTCTTTCAACAGTAAATTCCCGCATGAATTGGCCACTCCTTCCAAACTGGCCCATCAATTTGCTTCTGATTTCGGATTGTGGCTGGGCCCCCGTGGAGGATATAGCTATAATAGCGGATTTGCCAAGTTCCTTGAGAAAAATGGTAATGGTAAATGGAACCAAAATGCGGATGATATCTGCACTAACCATAAAGTCTATCTGCAAAAACTGAAGGATTTCTTTCTGGATTGTCAGAAGAAGTTTGACATCAACTACTGGAAACTGGATGGCTTCATGGTTCGTCCTCCACAGGCCGATTCAGCAGGCAATTACATATCCGGTGGATATCAGGGGATGTACTATGTCACTGAACATTGGGAACGGTGGATTGATATACTTCAGGCCATGCGCGACCAGCGCGGAAACAAACGGGATGATTTCTGGATTAACCTGACTTGCTACGTGAATCCCAGTCCCTGGTATTTGCAGTGGGCCAACTCTGTCTGGATTCAAAACTCACAGGATATGGGAGGACTGGATGTCAAGCGTCCGGCACAAGTAGACCGGCTGTTATCCTATAGAGACGACCGTTATTTTGATTTCGTGAAAACACGCGCATTTCAGTTTCCTTTAGCCCATCTTTATAATCACGACCCCATTTATGGTCATAAGGCAAATTTAGCGGGAAAAATGAATGATGACGAGTTTCGCACATACCTGATGATGATGGCAACCCGTGGCACTGCTTTCTGGGAACTTCATTACAGCTACGACATGATGGATGAAGGACAGAAGTGGGTGATAAATGCGGATGTACTGCGTTGGATCAGTGATAACTACGGGATTCTCAGACATGCAAAACTTATAGGGCAGACTCCTGCCAAGGGAGATCCTTACGGATATTCCGCCTGGAATGGGCAGGAAGGTATTATCTCTGTGCGCAATCCGTCCGACCGCCCCCAAAAGTTCACACTGCAGCTCGACCGGACGATTGGCATGCCCGAAGGATTAAAAGGATTATACCGCACGGCTGTATGGACATTCCTTAGTACTGACGGGGAAAAAGAATTTGCGAAACGTCATCTGTTTGACTATGGCGAACAGATAACAATCGATTTGCAACCGGGCGAAGTGAGAATTTGGAAATTCAGTACCTCTCCCGACAAGACGGCCCCCAAATTACAAATGGTAAAAACCACTTCTCCGACAAGCTTGGTCGCCGAATTTGATGAACCGGTAATTGTAGAGAACGGAATATTTACCGTTTCGGAAAATGAAGTGAAGAACGTTGCGTTGCTGGCCGACAGGCGTAGTGTAGCCTTAACTTTGGTTCGGGAAATGAAAAAGAATAATGAGTATCGTTTCAGTGTTTCGGGAGTGAAAGATTATGCGGAGAATAGCAAAACGATTCGTATGCCTTTCTTCTATTTTGAAAACCAGGAGATACCTGTTTCAACGGGCATCAGTGGCAGGGGAGATTTTAATATATCTTTCCATCTGAAAACGGACAAGGCTGCCACCGTTTTACTGCATCAGGGAAAGGACATATCGGCATCTATAGACGCTGACGGCCGGCTGGTATTTGTGGCAGGAGGTCTGAAAGTCAGCTCCGACCAACAAGTAAACAGCAACAAGAAACTGGTAGTTTCGTTATGTCGCGAAAAAAACGGCATGTTGAAGATTTATCTGAATGGTAAACTGGAGAAATCGGCGTATGATGCCACTATCGTCAATCCGGATATTAAAGCAAATCCCGTCAGTTTCGACAATGTCCTCACACAATTAAAGATGATGAACCGTGCATTAAATTATAAAGAAAACAATAATATGTTTTGAGCAATTTTGCCTACATCCTACACCGCATTGCAGTTCCCGTTGATTCTCAATTATATAACAACCGGTGTAGTGGTGTAGCCAGGGTGTAGGAAATAATTTTCCTACACCCTTTTTTGTCTATCAATGAGCTTCAGTCACTCCGTAACCACCTTATTATCAGCGCGTATATATACTTTGTGCGATCCTCGCCCTATTACATTCAAATAGCCCTTTTCTACGAGCAAATTGAGGTCATTCAGCGCTTTATTCTTCAAAAGTCCCGTAATTCCGCTGTAATCATGGCGGGTAATGAAAGGATGTGTCTCCAGAAAAGCCAGTAAACGGCGATAACGTTCCGCACCGCTAAGTTCGGCACTTTTCCGAAAACCATATTTGGCACGCTCCACATAGCCTGCACAGCGTTTCCGGAAGTCGGGGGATACACGCAAATGTACTTTTCCAAAGAAAATGGTTTGCGAGTGAATCTCTTTAGGATCCATCACCGGACGGGCTTGCAGACCTGCCGAAAAATATCCGATATCACCCAATTGCACATGGTGCCCTTCGGACAAGTAATAAGAAATGCGGTCCTCAATCAATGCCATTACACCTGTCACATCACCGGGCGTAAAGCTGGACATACCGGCTATATCCTGAACCAGACGCTCCATCTTAATCGTACCCTTGTTTACAATACGCGGATACAAAGGTTGTACTGCGTCGTCTCCTTTCGGATTTGGGCGCCTCTGAAAATCATATTCTGCTGCCATAATGCTATGTTATTAAGTTACTAAATCATCATTTGCCTTATTCCTTTTCCTCTTTTGCTTTGAGGAAAATGCCATTAAGCTATAGACAAAACTTCGTTTTCCAACTGGAGGCTATACATCCTGCAATCGCAAGCTGCACAGCCCCCAGTTGAAAACCGTCCGGCACACAACTGCAAGACGAAATTTTGCTACTGACAAAGATACAAAAACAATAAGGGAAAGTCAAGTTTTCAACCGACTATATTTCAATTTTTCTTATTATTTTCAGACGATTAGAGCAGGAGCATAATATTCCAATAAAAGCCCTATTATATTTGATTAAAATGCATTTTATGCGTACCTTGCAGCCTCTCAGGAAAAGCTATTTATGAATAAATTATTTTTTAAATAGAAACGCAAATGAAAATAACTCTGATTAGAGAAGAAAAAGAAAGTGGTAAAGAAACCGTCAGCACTTGCGAAGCAGACGCATTATTGGAAAAAATAAAAACAGAAACCAAAGCGGCACATGTCACGGCACTACGGACTATGCTACTATACACCACCCCTGACGCCCGTGATCACTACGAGCACACCGACAAGTTGCCACGCATCTATCCGTCTATTGAATACGGGAGAAGCCGCGACGGCAGCAGGAAGATGAAGCGCTACAATGGGGTAGTGATGCTCGAAGTGAACGACCTGGCCGGATTGCCTGAGTTTGATGATACAGATGAAGTTGTTTTGAAGGAGTCTAACCGGGAATTTGAACAAATTAGCCCGTTAGAGCAACTATTCCATTGTTATTTTCGTTCACCGGAAGAAGATGAAATGGGGGAGTGGATGACCTCCATGAAAATTATCGAATACCTGCAAGGAAAATCAAAAACTATTTCATTGTCCAACAGTTGTATAAGTACATTTGGACGCATCCTTAAGAAAAATCAGATAGAGTCAAAACGAACCAAAAAAGGAATGCAGTACGAAGTTATAATGTTGAATAAATAAAAGATTACTCAAGTTCATTGCTTGTTCCACTACGCAAAATTAGGGTTGTAGCCCCAATGGTAACAATTGCACCATCCTCAATACGGATACGGTCTTTGTCACCCAGAATTTCATTATTCAGAAAGGTTCCCGTCAGGCTGGGGGCGTCCCGCAAAGTATAGATAAGCCCACCTTGTTTATTGCGTTTCACATTAATAATGCAATGGCGACGATCCATACTCATATCCGATGTTTCAATGGGAGTATTTATGTTAGTACCCACACAGCGGCGACCTATTACATTATCTCCTTCTTGCAAAGGCAGCACTTGTTTGAAGCCAAATACATTCTCAATCACTGTGATACTACCAAAGACTTCCTTGAATTCCTCTTCGTCCGGGCGTTCTTCCTTTTGTGGAGCGAGCATCTTTGTTTTCCCCAAGCGAATACTAAACTGCTTGCCACAATGCTCACAAACAAAGACCAAGGACTGACCTTCGCTATACTTTGTTTCGTCAAACTGAAGATAATTCTCACATTTGGGACAACGGATACGCTTCATGGAAATTAAAAATTAAAAATTGAAAAATAGGAGATATCACTTTATCACTTTTTCAGCACCCAGGCATTCTTATAGGTTTCGTTCTCACGAATTCTCGCCAAAGCCTGATAGGCTTCCACTTCTGTTCCGCAAGACTCAATGCTGACACGCATCTTACCGTCTCCCACAATAGCTTTCGCACCGGAAAAGCCTTTGGCAACCAATTGTGCCGCCATAGCTTCCGCATCTTTCTCAGTGCCTACACTGGCAATGATGATATGGTAAGGTCTTTTGGGTGCGGCAACTACCGGCTTTGCAGCAGCAGGCTGTACATTTTGTTTAGGCGCATCGGTAGTTGTTGCAACTGAGTGGGAAGCTTGTTCTTTTGCTTTTGTTTCAGTAGATACAGTCGGCTCCTTAGCAACTTTAACCTCTCTGACAGCAACCGGAGCTACGACTTTCTTTTGTGTTCCTGTTTGCTTGTTAGCGGTTTTACGCGTAGGAGTATTCTGCTTTAAGACAATCGGTGTAATTGCCAAAGATTGCTTTTCTATCTTTTCAAACAATTCATCCGGAAGCAACGTCGCATAGTTTTCTTCTATCACTTCCGTATTCTCTATCGGAGTAGAAAAGAAGAAAGAGAGGATAATGACAGCCGCTACCGCAGCCGCATTGGTCAGATACGCCCGATTGAATCGGACTGCAAAGGTACGTTTCTCCTTTGGGGTGGTGGCAGGAACTAAAGAGAAAGTATCTTTCTCTGCCTGCGGTTTTTCCAAAGCGGATAATTCCTGCATCTCAAATGCGTCCAGCCCGTATAAATAAGGAGTTGTAATCTTATTATCGTATGGTGCGAAGTCAAATGTATCATAGATTGTATAACGCACTTCGCCGACATTTGGCAGGTCCACTTTACCTTCTTCATGCAAAGCGGCAATCAGTTCATCAACCTCACGCTCCACTATCTTGGTAGCATCCGAGAAGTTGGTGCCATACACTGACATATAAGATTGAACCAGCAAGCCATCATTCATCTTCAGTTGCGGATTGAAACCGATGATGCGGGTAGGGGGCAGAAAAATGTTTTCTTCTTCCACTCTCGTAGCCGGAGCGTAATGAGCTACAAATCCTCCTAACCCCGGAACAATGACGCAGTCATTTTCCAATAACAAAGCTTCTATATGTTGTGCCAATTCAATCATGGTGCAAAAGTAAGGGAAATCTCGGATATAAGCCAGTTTCAGGGCATTTTTCTTTTCAACAAATTATAAACAATATGCGGGTAAAAAGAGCGAATTAGCTAATTCGAAATATATTCTTCTAAAAAATGCCATACCAAACAAATATAAAAAGCCAACTAATCCCTTAGAGCTCAGTTGGCTTTTATTGTATAATTCAAAGTTCCTGCTTATTCTTACCACATTTTTCAATCAATCATTATATTCGATCCTTTTATTCTAAAAAAACGAATAATTCAGAGTTAACATATAAGTTCCTTCCCACCGGTCAGGGCCAGCTTCTTTATTCGTCACTTGATAACCGATTTCCGCCGAAGCTTCTAAACGAAACTGAGGAGAAAAGTAATAGTAAGCTTTACCCCTAAAGCCGGAGTCGAAAAAATGTTTCTTGTAAATGCTCCAGGCTCTGCTCATAAACTGTCTTGTCAGCATAGTCAGCCTCAAAAGTATTATGCGTATATAAAAACATGAAGTTTAAAGAAGCCGAATGTTGCCAACGCAGGTTTATTGGTTTTTCGTACTCAGCTGAGAGAGAGACGGTAATCCCTGGCTCATGATTCTTTTGATTAAAATTACTGCACGTATAATAATTATATTCAGGCATTCCCTCTAATCCCACTTCAAACCCTGATTTTCGTTGGTGCAAATCGCCGTATAGCCAATAGTCATACAATGTTGTAAAATACTTCGCACCTTCCTTACGAATATAATCATTCGCTACCAAGAAAGAATCCACTGTTGTTATTTCATCTATTAAGTGTAACCGATTATCTAAAAAACGTTTGTTTTTAACTGTAGATATCAATTGAGCAAATTGATTTACTTCTTCATTGGAAAGATGCTTTTTCATTAGTCCGTAATCCGAGAATTTATCCAATAAATAAACTGCTTGACGGGCATCTTGCACCCTCTCTATTCTTCCCCAGCCTAAACCCAACTTAGGTCTTATCAAAATTCCCAAGTCCTTTTCAGTCTCCTTTACTTTATTCTGATAGTATGTGAATGAAACGTCTCCTCCTACAAACCAGAACCAAGTATTCGGCCTGATATAAAAACGACTATCATTCATATAAGAAATCTCTGTACTCAAATTACTTTGTTTATAATTCTCGCCATTCTCATCACGAGTTGAATTGTTTTTAAAACCAGCAAAGTATATTCTTGCAGACTGATCACCTATAAATTTGCGAGTAGTACAATACCGATTAAAAGTAGCATCAATCGCCCCTTTAATATCATAGACAGTATTGTCACTCGTCTCGTGCGTAGCAAAAGACCCATCGGAATTAAGTTTAAAGTCCAAAGAACTTCTCTTGATATCCGGTAACTTGTAATCAGATAATTTGTAATCGGCATATTCTTGTGCCTGGCACAAGGAACAATAGCACAGTAAGATGCAAAATAGCTTTTTCATGTGAGTATATTTTTAATAGTGTAATTCGTCGTTAAGAACCAAAATTAATCAATAATATGGTATATATCTGTCTCTTATACACATCTCCGAGCCCACGAGACTGCAGCTAAT
>ERZ1027150.743-NODE-743-length-26360-cov-14.864056_pt1 | contig 26360 bp, 24 predicted proteins | sample MGYA00519276_ERZ1027150 | MGnify/ENA primary metagenome ERZ1027150 (study PRJEB26926, sample SAMN06164860) | human gut metagenome | biome: ENVO:00009003; feature: ENVO:2100002; material: ENVO:00002003 | host: Homo sapiens | place: USA | collected 2012 ... | reverse complement strand
AGATTAGCTGCAGTCTCGTGGGCTCGGAGATGTGTATAAGAGACAGGTATAGATAAAGGATATGCAGTTAAATAACGTATCATATATTAATCTTTAATTTTATAAGCAAAAATACGATATTTTTTGTACTTTTGGCGCTCAAATTCGGATTAATTATAATTATTACTTCATTTATGCAACAGAAAGAGCGTATTAGTTTTGGTAGTAAATTAGGAGCTATTTTGGCCGCAGCTGGTTCTGCTGTAGGTTTAGGAAATATTTGGCGTTTCCCTTATGAAGCAGGAAACCATGGAGGAGCGGCATTTATAATAGTATATTTAGGATGTATTTTTATTTTGGGATTACCCATTATGGTCGCTGAATTCACGATTGGACGTGGTTCGAAAGCAAGTACGGGGGAAGCATTTAAGGTCTTGGCTCCACATCCGATTTGGAAATGGGTAGGATACATTGGAGTTTTGACAGGCTTTCTTATCTTGGGATATTATTCCGTTGTAGCTGGATGGACCTTAGAATATACTTTTCAGGCTCTGATGGGTGGATTTGCCGGAAAGACCTCTGCTGAATTCATTACTTTGTTTCAGGAGTTTTCCAAAGATCCGCTAAGACCGCTTTTGTGGTTGGTAGTCTTTTTGTTATTAACCCACTTTGTGGTGGTAAAAGGAGTAGAAAAGGGAATTGAACGCTCCTCTAAATTGTTGATGCCTTTACTTTTTATTTTAATTGTTTTATTGGCTATTTGCTCTTTGACTTTACCTGGAGCCAATAAGGGAGTGGAGTTTTTGTTAAAGCCAGATTTCAGTAAGGTTACTCCTGATGTCTTTTTAGGTGCAATGGGGCAGGCTTTCTTCTCTTTAAGTCTGGGTATGGGCTGTTTGTCTACCTATGCATCGTATTTTGGCAAAGAAACTCGTCTGGTACATACGGCAGCCAGTGTGGGATTGATAGATACTTTTGTCGCTGTATTGGCTGGACTGGTTATCTTTCCTGCAGCATTTTCTGTAGGCATTCAGCCAGATGCTGGTCCTGCTTTGATTTTTATTACATTGCCCAATGTCTTCCAGCAAGCATTTAGTGCAGTACCTATCTTAGCTACCGTATGCTCTGTACTGTTCTATGTACTTTTGGCTTTGGCTGCTTTGACTTCCACTATTTCACTGCATGAAGTCTCTACTGCCTTTCTGCATGAAAAGTTCCATTTCACCCGTGTCAAGGCTGCCCGTCTGATTACGGCAGGAAGTCTGCTGATTGGTATCGTATCTTCATTGGCATTAGGCGATTGGAGTGAATACACCGTAGCAGGAATGAACTTGTTTGATGCTTTGGATTTCCTGACAGCAAAAATCATGTTGCCATTTGGAGGACTTTTCGCAGCTATTTTTGTGGGTTGGGTAATTGACCGGAATCTGGTCAAGAATGAAGTGACCAATTATGGTACGCTGAAAGCTCCTTTCTATCCTTTGTATATTTTCGTACTTCGTTTTGTAGCTCCTATAGGGATTACTTTGATTTTTATTAACGAGTTGGGATTACTGGGATAGTGTGATGTGGAAAGATTTTTTCTATTATTCTAAGGCTGAGCGTAGAATCATTGTATTTCTTTTGCTTCTTGCTCTTATATTGACGGGAGTTTATATCGGGATTTCCCGGAAAGACTCACCGGTTGTGGTCATGCAGAATAATGAAGAAATCGATTCCTTCCTGGTACAGCTTAAGGAGAAAGAGAAAAATGTTTCTTACAGGAAATATACCAGCAATGCTCCGGTTGTAGTCTTGCAGGAGTTCGACCCCAATACGGCCGATTCTCTGACTTTCCGTCAGCTGGGTTTGCCGGCTTTTATAGCCCGAAATATCTTACGTTATCGTGAAAAAGGTGGAGTGTTCCGTTCTCCGGAAGCTTTTGCCCGTATATATGGACTGAAAGAAGAGACATTTCAAATATTGAAGCCTTATATTGTAATCGGCGAAAGATTCAGACAACGCGATACAATGCAGCATCGTGCCTTTCCTGAAGACTCTTTGTTCGTCATACAGAAAAAATACGAAGAAGGGACTGTCGTCGATTTGAATAAGGCAGATACAACAGAACTGAAATGTATTCCGGGAATAGGCAGCGGACTGGCTAAAATGATTGTGGCTTATCGTCTTCGTCTGGGAGGTTTTTATAGCGTGAACCAGTTGCAGGAAATCCCTCACGTAGGAAAGGAGCTGAATAAATGGTTTGTTGTCAAAACAGATACATTGCGTAAACTCTATGTCAATCAGTTTAGTCTGGATAAACTTCGTGTCCATCCTTATATGAATTTCTACAAGGCTAAAGCTATATTGGAATACAGACGTAAGAGAGGAGCTATAAAGAATATAGCTCAGTTGTCCATGTTCGAAGAATTCACGGAAAGTGACTTGAACAAGCTGGCTCCTTACTTATCATTTGAATAAGTACGTTGGTATTCGTTATTACTCTGTGCTATGCAAGCAGAACCGTTCGTTCGACGTCGTCGTATATAAAATCGGCGGTGTTGGCTGGAGAAACAACGGCGGCGACTATGCATCCGACGGCGCTGATTAGAAAATATAGTTCGTATTGCATAAATTGTGATCAAGAAAACACGGAAGCTTCTTCTGTTTAAGAAGCCATCCTTTTTCTTCTCTTGAAAACTCTTTGGAAAAAACTTTTTGAACGAATAGAAATCGACTTTACAAAAAAAATCAGGAACAGTCCGATTGAACAAACTTCGAGACTGTTCCTGAAATAAAAGTCAATTCTGTTTTGATGTTATTCGGCAATATATCCGGCTGCTTTGGCTATTTTCATTGGTATTTCGGTGTTGTCAAGGCGTCCTTGGAACAATTCAGCTCCGGCTCCGATAGCAAATACCGGGACATATCCTGCAGAATGTCCTCCGCTGGTCCATCCTACCAAAGCTATTTCATTGATAATACGTTTGGCTTCTGCTGCGATTGGTTCATCTTGTGAATATTCGCTTTTTTCCAATTGGATGTTCTGACCTTTAAAGCTTTCTTCGTATACTTTAGTCAGACGCGCTTCTTGTTTTTCGGTCAATTGTACTTGTTCCCAAAAGCCGAAATTCTCTTTCAAGACTTTTTTCACAGCTTCCCATGGCACATTGTTCTTGTATTGTGCACGCAAGCCATTGATGATTCTTGTAAAGCCCACTTCGCTAACTTTCTGGTTCTTCAGAACCTGTAAATTTAACTTGTAAGCTCCTGTTCCCAATACAATACCTCCAGTTTCGTGGTCTGCGGTGATTACAATCAGTGTTTCATCCGGATGCTGTGCATAGAATTCATAAGCTACTTTTACTGCATTGTCCAAATCCATCACTTCGTGGAAAACAGTAGCCGCATCATTGCTGTGGCAAGCCCAGTCTATTTTTCCGCCTTCTACCATCAGGAAAAAGCCTTTGGAAGGTTCCTTTGTCAGGAAGTTGATGGCAGAACGTGTAATATCACTCAGAGTCAGATCTCCTTTTTTACGGTCGATGGCATAAGGGATAGATTCTCGTTCTATCTGAGAAGCCTTTTCTGTCTGGAACAGAATCATTTTGTCTGCTTTCTTGCTTTTTTTCAGATAGTCTTTATATCCTCTTGCAATGGTATATCCATTTGCTTCTGCCAAACTGTATAAACTTTCTGCTTTTCCTTTTTTGTCGGGATCGAGGAAGTCCGATCCGGCATAAAAGTCAAATCCTGTTTTATACAGGTCACATCCCATTTCATAATAGTTGTTTCTGTCTGCATTATGTGCATAAAAAGCTGTCGGAGTAGCATGGTCTACACTTACACTGGTAGCTACTCCTACTTTGTAACCACTGTTTTGTGCCCATACAGCTATACTGTTTACAGAGGTTTGCTGGTCCTTTTCCATTCCGATAGTACCGTTTTTGGTCTTGTGTCCACTCGCAAGAGCTGTTCCACCAGCTGCGGAATCGGTTACTCCATTGGTTGCAGAGAATGTTGTAGCTACTGTGGTATAAGGATATTGGGCAAATTGAATGGGAGTGATTCCGATTTTGCCTTCCAGTTCACCTCTGTACAGTTCTGTTCCCTGTACTTGGTTTACTCCCATACCGTCGCCTATGAAATAAAACACATACTTAGGCTGCTGTGCAAATGTCAGGCAAGCTGACATAATAAGAAATGCACTTAAAAGAAATCGTTTATTCATGAGTAATGTTTTTAAGATGTTTTCTGAGAACAAAAATACGAAAAAGAAAACTGAATGAAAGTAAGGCTGGAAAAAATACCTACATGTGAGTATAGAAAATTGGAAGGCGGCGTTATAAAATGTAACGTATTAATTAAAATATTATGAAGAAACATTTAATTTTAAGTGGATGCCTTTGCATCTTGTTGTGTGCGAGCTGTCAAAAGAGTGAAAGTATGGATAATGATGATTTATCCTTGAGTATGCAAGCAATGGTAGAAGGAGCTAATTTAGGGAGAACTACTACGACTTCTGCCGGAAAGACCTCCTTTGTAGCTGAAGATGCAGTGGGATTCTTTATGCCAGGGCAACAGGAAAATGCGGTAAAATGGAGTTATACAGGAAGTGGATGGAATTCTGAAACACCGCTTTACTGGCCTAATCGGACGGAGTCTTTTGAATTTTGTGCTTTTTATCCTTATGTGGAGGAAGCAGAGCGTACTCGTATACCGATGCCGGATTTAAGTACTCAAACGGGGGAACTGGAGAATCTTGGACAGTTTGACTTCTTGGCAGCCCGTTGTACCACTAATTATGGGGCTGAAAATGGAGTTGTAGCATTTAAAGGGGAATCGTCGTTCAAACATATTTATAGTCTGATAATGGTTACATTGAAAAAAGATGCTGCCGACAAAACTATGACGTTGAAGACAATGAAGTTTGAAGGACAAAATATTGTCGCATCTCATTATTATTGCTTTGACTCGGAAGGTACAGACCATATGCAGATTGCTGACGATGTAGTGAAAAAAGATGCGTTGGAGTTGGTGAAAGAAGTGGGTATTCAAGAAGAAGGGTATTCAACGATGGTATTAATTAATCCTTCAGTATTGGAAACTCCGTTGAATTTTTCCATTACTTACGAACGGGATGGAAATTCTTATACAGCTACTACAGACAAGATGGGTACAACTTTTGAGTCGGGTAAAATATATAAGTATACCATTCGGGTGAAAAAAGAAACTTTGGAAATTGTAGGTAATGAAATCACTGATTGGGTTTCCGGAGGAGCTTTGGAAGATATTTTTGTAGATGAAACTCCGGTAGAATAAGATTTTGCCGAAGCTTGCTTCTTTTTTGCTATTTTGCTTTCTCTGTCTTGTCGGAAATACGATAAAAACGCGTACCTTTGCAGAAATTTTAATATTACGTTGGTTAAAAGCTCTGTTTAGCGTATGAAAGCACTCAAGGAACGAATCTTGAAAGATGGAAAATGTTTCGAAGGCGGAATTTTGAAGGTTGATAATTTCATCAATCACCAGATGGATCCGATTTTGATGAAGTCAATGGCAGTAGAATTTGTGCGTCGTTTTGCCAGCACAAGAATTAATAAGGTAATGACTATCGAAGCGAGTGGTATTGCTCCTGCTATCATGGTTGGATATTTATTGGAACTTCCGGTTGTGTTTGCAAAGAAAAAGAAACCAAGCACAATGGAAAACATGCTGACTACTACCGTGTACTCGTTTACTAAGGATCGTTCTTATGACGTGTGTGTAAGCAAAGATTATCTTGCTCCGGGCGACAAAGTCCTGTTTATCGATGACTTTCTTGCTAACGGTAATGCTGCGAAAGGTATTATTGACTTGGTACAGAAAGCCGGAGCTGAGTTGGTGGGTATGGGCTTCCTGATTGAAAAGTCCTTCCAGCACGGAGGAGATTATTTGCGAGGTCAAGGTATCCATGTTGAGTCATTGGCCATTATTGAAAGTCTGGAAGATTGTAAAATTAAAATAAAAGAGTAGTATTTTTTTGAGATTATACTTCGGGCAAATATAGAATGCTATGTTTGTCCGAAGTTATTTATTGGATAACAAATGTTTTTCTCACATAAAAAGTAAGCATATATTAAATGGAAAAAGAACAGGCTATGGCTTCGGGAGCGGGGCTGATTTACGGACTGAACGATCGTCCACCTTTGAAAGAAACTATTTTTGCAGCATTGCAGCATTTGCTGGCTATTTTTGTTGCTATTATTACTCCACCGTTGATTATTGCCGGAGCTTTAAAACTTGATTTGGAAACTACAGGTTTTCTGGTATCAATGGCATTGTTTGCATCAGGTGTATCAACTTTTATTCAATGTCGCAGACTGGGACCTGTGGGTTGTGGACTTCTTTGTATTCAAGGAACCAGTTTTTCGTTTATCGGACCTATTATTTCTGCTGGATTAACCGGCGGACTTTCTGCTATCTTTGGAGCTTGTATTGTTGCTTCATCTGTAGAAATGGTTATAAGCCGTGTTCTGAAATATACAAGAAAGGTAATCACTCCACTTGTATCCGGTATTGTGGTGACTCTGATTGGTATGAGTTTGATTAAAGTGGGTGTTTCTGCTTGTGGAGGAGGAGCAGTCGCTCAGGCAAACGGTACATTCGGAGCCTTAGAGCATGTAGGGCTGGCGGCTTTGGTACTTGTTTTGATTATTTTCTTTAACCGGAGTTCAAATCGTTATCTGCGAATGAGCTCAATCGTAATCGGATTGATTGTAGGATATATAGTAGCTTGGGCTTTAGGTATGGTCGATTTCTCTTCTGTACAGAGCTATGGAGGATTCAATATTCCTATTCCTTTCCGTTACGGTCTTTCTTTTGATATCTCTTCTATTATTGCACTGGCACTGGTGTATTTGATTACTGCAATTGAAGCTTATGGAGATATTACTGCCAATTCACTTATCTCAGGTGAGCCGGTTGAAGGTGAGAAATTTGTAAAACGTGCTTCTGGAGGTATATTGGCCGACGGATTTAACTCTATGCTGGCAGGTGTATTCAATTCTTTCCCTAACTCTATTTTTGCACAGAATAATGGAATGATTCAGCTTACTGGGGTGGCAAGCCGCTATGTAGGTTATTTTATTGCAGGATTCTTGATCTTGTTGGGCTTGTTCCCAGCTGTAGGATTGGTATTCTCGTTGATGCCGGAACCTGTTTTGGGAGGAGCTACTTTGCTGATGTTTGGAACGGTAGCTGCTGCAGGTATACGTATTATTGCTGCTCAGAAGATAGATCGTAAGGCTACTTTGGTGATGGCATTAAGTTTTTCTTTTGGTCTGAGTGTAGAACTGGTGCCCGATATCTTGAGCCAGTTGCCCGAAGTATTGCGTAACATTTTTGCATCCGGTATTACTACAGGAGGTGTAACTGCTATTCTTGCTAATTTGCTGATACGTATTAAAGAATAAGACTGATTCTTGTAACGGTTCTGTCTGCCAAGAATCATATAGATGATAGAAAAAGACCGCTGGAAGATGAAATTCCAGCGGTCTTTTTTACTTGTATGGTGAGATTCATTATTTACGGTTGTCTGCTCCCCACATCATTTTTTCACGGAGAGTATTGAAAAACGAATGTTGACAGCGTTTTACAATATAGATCGGATAATTAGCTTTACGGATAGTCAGTTGGCAACCTTCCCGGCAAGTTTCACTTCTTCCGTCTACTGCTACAAGAAAGTTGTGGCTTCTGCTTTCTACTTGCAACGTAATTTCCCAGTCGTCTCGAATCACAATGGGGCGGACATTTAAGCTGTGTGGTGCTACGGGAGTCAGGCTGATAGTGCCGCTTTGGGGAACTAAAATAGGACCTCCTACACTCAATGAATATCCTGTAGACCCGGTAGGGGTAGAGACAATAAGTCCGTCTGCCTGATAAACATTCAGCAGTTCTCCATTGATATACGCATGGATGGTAATCATCGATGAACTGTCTCTCTTTAGGATAGCTATTTCATTCAGCCCGTAAGGATAGCCCTTTAAAATCTGTCCTTTGCAAAGTAAGTACAGTACACGTCTTTCCTCTGTCTGATATTTGTGTTGATAGATTTCGTCGAAGGCTTCTTCCATTTGTTCTGGCGAAATATCAGCCAGAAATCCTAACCGCCCTGTGTTAATTCCCAAAATAGGAATCCTTTTATTGCCTACACGGCTTGCAGTCTTTAGAAAGGTTCCGTCTCCTCCAATACTTAAAGCCATATCGGCCGTAAAATTGTTTCCTTCGATGACTTCAACACCAGTAAAATCAGTGTCTGTTACTTTCTTCAGAAATTCATAGAAGTCGGCACTGATACATATTTGCGCATCCTTTTTACGAAGAATCTCCAGCAATCGGGTAGTGTGAGCTGATTTTTGAGCTTGATAAGTATTTCCAAAGATGGCAAATTTCATTGTTTCTTGTATATAGTGTACGGTTTTTAACTTATAATCATGGCCGGTATTTCATAAAATCGGCTAACTTTGCAAGTTGTAGTTGCAAAGATATAAATAAAAACGAATATGACTAAATTAAGTGTGAATATAAACAAAGTGGCCACTTTGCGTAATGCCCGTGGTGGAAACAATCCTAACGTACTGAAAGTAGCATTGGATTGTGAGGCGTTTGGGGCAGATGGTATTACAGTACATCCTCGGCCGGACGAACGACATATACGTTATGCAGATGTATATGATTTAAGACCTTTGCTGAAAACTGAATTTAATATAGAAGGTTATCCTTCCAAAGAGTTTATTGACCTCGTGTTGAAAGTAAAGCCACATCAGGTTACACTGGTACCTGACGCACCAGGGCAGATTACATCGAATGCGGGCTGGGACACAAAGACGAATTGTGAGTTCCTGACAGAATTGATGGATACTTTTGGAGAAGCAGGTATCCGTACTTCTATTTTTGTAGGAACCGAACCCGAAATGATAGAATATGCAGCTAAAACCGGAGCAGACCGTGTAGAACTTTATACCGAACCTTATGCTTCTCTTTATGCCAAGAATCCGGAAGCTGCTGTAGCTCCTTTTGTAGAAGCGGCCAAGTTGGTCAGAAAATTAGGAATGGGACTTAATGCCGGACATGATTTGAGTCTGGAGAATCTGAAATATTTCCGTCAGCATATTGCTTGGCTGGATGAAGTATCGATTGGTCATGCATTGATATGCGATGCGCTTTATTTAGGATTGAAGAAAACAATAGAAGAATATAAACAATGTCTTTTATAAGTATGATGACACTAACTTTATTGACAGCAATGCAAGCTGCTGCTGAAACTGTTACCGGTGAAAATCCGGTATTGACTCCTGTTGCTTCGGGAGAACCGGAAATGAATCTTTTTGATATGGCCTGTAAGGGAGGCTGGATTATGATTGTACTGGCCTTGATGTCGGTGGTTGCATTTTATATTTTCTTCGAACGCGCTGCGGCTATTCGTAAGGCTGGAAAGGAAGATCCGCTTTTTATGGAACGTATCCGCGATTATATAAAGAGTGGAGAAATCAAGTCGGCTATCAACTATTGCCGTATGGCCAATACTCCTTCTGCACGAATGATTGAGAAAGGAATCACTCGTATGGGAAGACCGGTGGCCGATGTACAGGCTGCTATTGAGAATACCGGAAATATCGAAGTGGCTAAACTGGAAAATGGTTTGTCTATCATGGCTACTATTTCGAGTGGAGCTCCTATGATTGGTTTCTTGGGTACTGTATTGGGTATGGTGCGTGCATTCTGGAATATGGCTAATGCCGGAAACAATATTGATATTACACTCTTGTCGAGTGGTATTTATGAGGCAATGATTACTACTGTAGGTGGACTGGTTGTAGGTATTGCAGCCATGTTTGCATACAATCATCTCGTATATCGGGTAGATAAGGTGGTTAGCCAGATGGAAGCCCGTACAATGGCTTTCATGGATTTACTCAATGAACCGATTGAAAAATAATAGCTTATGGCACTGAAAAGAAGACAAAAAATATCTCCAAGCTTCAGTATGTCGTCTATGACAGACCTCATTTTCTTGTTGCTGATATTTTTTATGATTACTTCTACCATGGTTTCGCCAAATGCCATTAAAGTTTTGTTGCCGCAAGGATCGGAGCAAACTTCAGCCAAACCTATGGCAAGGGTAATTATTGATAAAGACTTGAATTATTATGGTGCGTTTGGCAAGGAAGATGAAATGCCTTTGTCTATAGAGGAAGTACCGGCCTTTTTACAGGAATGTGCGCAAAAGGAACCGGAGATGTATGTGGCTTTGTACGCAGACGAATCCATCCCTTATCGTGAGGTGGTACGCATTCTGAATATTGCAAACGAGAATCATTACAAAATGGTGCTGGCTACCCGCCGCCCAGATAAGAAGTAATCATGAAACAAAATAAAGTAACAGGAATAATCGGTACAGCCGTATTGCATGTGGTAGTATTGGTCTTGCTGCTCTTGCTTACGCTTTCCCGTCCGGAACCGCAGGAAGAGGGGGGAGTACCTGTTATGTTTGGTGATACGGAGCAATCGCAGGGAGAGTCCGATCCTTATACAATGACCGAAGTGGATATTGTATCTCAACCGGAAACGGCAGAACCTCAACCTGTGCAAGAGGAGGTAAAAGTGGAACAACCTCTCATCACTCAGGCTGATGAACCTTCCATACAGGTAAAAAAAGAAGAAAAGAAGAAAAAAGAGGAAAAGAAAAAACAACAGAAGGAAACTACCCAAACACCCAAAAAGGAAACTGTACCGGCAAAGGTAGTCAAAGAGAAAACGGAAGCAGAGAAACGTGCGGAAGCAGAACGAGCCGCTGCACAGGCTGCGGCCAACAAGATTGCCGGAGCTTTTGGTAAAGGTTCTCAGATGGGTAGCAAAGGTACATCAAATACGGGTACAGGTATTCAGGGTACTCCTACAGGAAACAGTAATGCGGGTAATACGACTGGAGAAGGAGGATATGGAACCTTTGACTTGAACGGACGTTCGCTTGGACAGGGTGGTTTGCCAAAACCTATATATAATGTACAAGATGAAGGACGTGTTGTAGTTACGATTGTAGTCAATCCTGCCGGTCAGGTAATTAGTACTAGTATTAATAAGCGTACCAATACGGTTAATCCTGCTTTACGTAAGGCTGCTGAAGAGGCTGCACGAAAAGCGCGCTTTAATGCGATTTCTGGAGTGAACAATCAGACTGGAACGATTACATATTATTTTAAATTGAAATAGAAATCGGAAGAATAGGGAATGCGAAAGCAGTTTCTGTACTTCATTAAAAATAAGTTGCTTATGAAAACTATTTGTATTTTTTTAGCCGAAGGCTTTGAAGAAATGGAAGCCATGTTCCCCTTGGACATCATGCGTCGTGGTGGATTGGAAGTGAAAACAGTATCTGTAACAGGAAACAAAACTGTAGTTAGCTCGCATGGAGTACCTATTGTAGCCGATGTCTTGTTTGAAGATTTGAAGGAAGAAGATGTTGAAATGATCGTTTTGCCGGGTGGACTACCAGGAGCTACCAATTTGGATGCGCATGCAGGTCTTGATAAACTGATTATGTCGTTTGCTGCTGCTGGAAAACCGTTGGCTGCTATTTGTGCGGCTCCATTGGTATATGGTAAACGTGGACTGTTGAAAGGTAAGAAAGCAACTTGTTACCCGGGATTTGACAAATTCTTGGAAGGAGCTGAATATACAGGCAATATGGTAGAACGTGTAGACAACTTCATTTTGGGAAAAGGTCCCGGAGCTGCATGGGAATTTGGTTTTGCAATACTGGAAAAGTTTGCGGGAGCTGAAAAAGTGAAAGAAGTTAAAAACGGCATGTTGATTGCCTGATGAAAAAATATGTAATTATTGTTGCGGGCGGAAAAGGTCTTCGTATGGGAGGTGAAATCCCCAAGCAGTTTATACCGGTAAAAGGGAAACCAGTATTGATGCGTACTCTTGAGGCCTTTTATGCTTATGACAATCAGATAGAATTAATAGTTGTTCTTCCGGTAGCCCAACAGGACTACTGGAAGCAACTTTGTGTGCAATATGGCTTTATTTTACCTCATCGCATAGCTGATGGAGGAGAAACCCGTTTCCATTCTGTTCGTAATGGGCTGAGGCTGGTAGATAGAGAAGGAATCGTAGGAGTACACGACGGAGTCCGTCCTTTTGTTTCTCAGGAGGTAATTGCTTCTTGCTATGATATGGCTGCATTGAAACATGCTGTGATTCCGGTGATTGATGTGGTAGAAACAGTTCGTCATATCGTATCTGCTGAAGACAGTGAAACGGTGCCTCGCGATTGCTATAAATTAGTACAAACTCCGCAGGTTTTCACCACGGAAGTGTTGAAGCGTGCCTATGCGCAAGAGTATATTCCAGCTTTCACCGATGATGCTTCTGTAGTAGAAGCTTTGGGATTACCTGTGTATCTGGTAGCGGGAAATCGGGAAAATATCAAATTAACTACACCTTTTGATTTGAAAGTAGCAGAGGTGCTGATCTGAAAAAGATGTTCGACTTATCTACACGTGACATTAAATATTTGCAGGGAGTAGGGCCGCAGCGTGCAGCCATTTTAAACAAGGAACTTCAAATTTATTCCTTGAGGGACTTGTTGTACTATTTCCCATATAAATATGTAGACCGGAGCAGGCTGTATTATATTCATGAAATAGACGGTAATATGCCGTATATTCAGCTGAAGGGAGAAGTCTTGAGTTTTGAAACAATAGGAGAAGGTAGACAAAGGCGTTTGGTCGGCCATTTCTCCGATGGTACAGGTATAGTTGACCTGGTTTGGTTTCAAGGCTTGAAGTATGTCATGGGTAAATATAAGGCGCATGAGGAATATATCGTCTTTGGGAAACCTACGGTATTCAACGGACGAATTAATATTGCACATCCGGATATTGATCCGGCTGGTGAGTTGACTTTGTCTTCAATGGGGATGCAACCTTATTATAATACGACAGAGAAGATGAAGCGGAGTGGGCTCAACTCGCATACATTGGAGAAACTGATGAAGAATCTGTTTCAAACCTTGCAATGTGAAGTGATAGATGAGACACTTAGCCCTCAGCTTATTCATACTCATCGCCTGATGCCACTTACTGAAGCTCTTTATAATATTCATTTTCCACAAAGTCCCGATTTGCTGCGTAAGGCTCAGTATCGTCTCAAGTTTGAAGAATTGTTTTATATTCAACTGAATATTTTACGTTATACCAAGGAACGGCGCAATAAGTTTCGGGGATTGCTGTTCGAACGCGTGGGAGAAGTTTTCAACACCTTTTATTCACAGAATCTTCCTTTTCAATTAACAGGGGCGCAGAAGCGTGTGATTAAAGAAATGCGCCGCGATATGGGGAGTGGAAGACAGATGAACCGGCTGTTGCAGGGAGATGTGGGAAGTGGAAAAACCTTAGTGGCTCTGATGACGATGTTAATAGCTTTAGATAATGGTTATCAGGCTTGTATGATGGCTCCTACAGAGATTCTTGCTACACAGCATTACGAAACTATCCGCCGTTTTTTAGAAGGAATGGATGTACGTGTAGAGTTATTGACGGGGACTGTGAAAGGGAAGCGAAGGGAGACGATTCTTCGTGACTTATTAACAGGGGCTGTTAATATCTTGATTGGAACGCATGCGGTAATTGAAGATACTGTGAATTTCTCATCGTTGGGGCTGGTGGTGATTGATGAACAGCACCGTTTCGGAGTTGCCCAACGTGCCAAACTATGGGCAAAGAATACGTGCCCCCCTCATGTACTGGTAATGACGGCTACTCCTATTCCACGTACGCTGGCAATGACGTTATACGGAGATTTGGATGTGTCGGTGATTGATGAGCTTCCTCCGGGAAGAAAGCCTATTCAGACGGTGCATCAGTTCGATAATCGCCGTGCTTCGATGTATGCATTTATCCGGAAGCAGATTCAGGAAGGAAGACAGGCCTACATTGTGTATCCGTTGATTCAGGAAAGTGAAAAGATGGATATTAAGAATCTGGAGGAGGGGTACCTGCATATTTGTGAAGAGTTTCCCGAGTATAAGGTAAGTAAGGTGCATGGAAAGATGAAGCCGGCCGAAAAGGATGAGGAAATGCAGCGCTTTCTTGCAAATGAAACTCAGATAATGGTGGCTACTACTGTGATTGAAGTAGGAGTAAATGTGCCTAATGCCTCTGTAATGGTAATAGAAAATGCCGAACGTTTTGGTTTGTCGCAGTTGCATCAGTTGCGTGGACGTGTAGGGCGTGGAGCCGATCAGTCTTATTGCATTCTGGTGACAGGGTATAAGCTTACAGAAGAAACCCGTAAGCGAATTGAGATTATGGTGCAGACCAACGATGGTTTTGAAATAGCGGAGGCTGATTTGAAACTTCGTGGACCTGGCGATTTGGAAGGTACCCAGCAAAGTGGAGTGGCTTTTGACTTGAAAATTGCAGATATAGCTCGCGACGGTCAGTTGTTGCAATATGTACGTGAAGTTGCGGAAAAACTCCTTGATAGCGATCCGAATGGAGTGCTTCCGGAAAATGCAATTGTGTGGAGACAGCTGAAAGAGCTCCGCAAGAAGAACGTAAACTGGTCTGTGATCAGCTGAGAACAGGGATACTTAAGTGTTGAAAAACGTGACTTGTCACATCAGCCAACGCGACAAGTCACGTTAGCGATCGATACTTGTATCGTTGGCTGATGTGACAAGTCGCGTTTTTTGCGGTATTATTATGCCCTTTTATCTTATTGGGATTTTTGTCTGAAATTGGTGTTGCAGTTTCTTTGTTCGTATTCTTTGTTGGTCAATCTCTGAAATAAATTTTTGATTTTCGATAAAAGGCTGTTGAAGATAGAAGCCTTATAATGGGAGAATGATATAGATTTTTGGAATTTTATTAAAAAATTGCCACATTATAGATTGTTTTAGGGATTATATTAGGATATTAATGTTTTGTTAATGTTTTTATTAATCTTCTCGTTTACGTATTAACCCTAATTTTACGCCAGAACTAATACTTTAAATGAATATGTTTAGCAGAAGTAAATCATTTATGGCAGCATTATTCTATTTGATACTTGCTGCTTGTGGTGTCTCTTGCACGACCAATGATGTGGCAGATGAAGGAGGAACCACTGAAAAAGACCTTTATGAGATTAAGGATTTGGCTTTAGGGGAATATCTTGTGTACAACTGTACCCGGGATGATGAAAACAAACTTCCATTTGAAACAGCTATTGTACAAGATGGAAAGTACTTCTTAGATAAGAACAAAGCTGCAACAGTAGAAAGCCTTTATTTGGTGAAGAATGATACACAGGTAGGTGTACTGGAAAAAGCGGGATTGGCTACTGCAGCACAAAAGATTGTCGATATGGATGGGTTGCAGTTCTTTACTTCATTGAAATCGCTGAAACTTACTTCTAATTTGATTGAGAGGATGGATCTTACTGCATTGACCCAGCTTCAGGAAGTGGAGATGAATAATAACGCGATGTCTTCTATAGACTTGTCGGGAAATACGGAACTGGTTCGTTTCCGTTTTGGAGGTAGTTCAGATTTGGATGCTTCCCATAAACTGTCTTCAATCAGTTTTGCTCAGAATAATAAGATTGAGCATATTTATTTAAAAGGACAGAATCTGCAAGAGGGAGGATTTGTCTTACCTACCGATTATTCCCAGCTCAAAGAATTGGATTTGAGTGAGAATCCAGCGGCACCGTTCACAATACCCGAGGACTTGATGGCACACTTGACTACAGCCAAAGGAGTGGAAGTGAGTGGAGAAGATCCAGGAGATGGAGGTGACGGCAATACTGACATTGGCGAAGGTTTCTATTATATTAAAGATAAGGCCTTCGGAGAATACATGGAGTATCTGTCCGGACAGGGAAAATTGCCGGAAGGAATTGTTGTATTGAATGAGGAAAAGTATTATCTCGACATTGAGAAAGCAGCTGGGGTTACCGAGTTGAATGTATCCAAGACCTCTTCTTCTCAAAAAGAACTTGCTTCTGCTGGGCTGGAAACCGCCAATGTATTGATTAATTCTGTAGACGGACTGCAGTATTTCACTTCTCTCGTTTCGTTTACGGCTACTTCAAACAAGTTTATGGAACAATTGCCTCTTCGGAATCTGACAAACCTCGAGATACTACAGGTGAATACCTCGGGAATCAGCTTCCTGGATGTCGGTCACAATACCAAATTAAGAATTCTAAATTGTAATGGAAGTACAAAAGCGGATTATGGAATATTAACTGCGGTGGATTTATCTCACAATACGGAACTGGAGGAACTTAATTTGAAGAACAATTATTTAAGAACCATTAGTCTGGATGGTATGCTTAAACTGAAAGAAGTCGACCTATCAGGTAATCCGGGAGCCGATTTTGTGATTCCTGCTGAAATATATAATAATCTGACATTGAAGAAAGGGGTTGTAGCTGAATAAATAGCAAAAAACGAAAGATATGATATATATAGGAGCTTTAATAGCATTACAGATAATTGTACTGGTTGCATACTGGCTGGTACGAAAGAATAACCCCCAAGGGGTACTTGTTGTTTCGGGATTGGTGATGCTCTCATTGAGCATTTTGTTGGGAATGAATGGTTTGAATCTCTCTGAACCAACGGGGGCGGTTGCATTTGACTTGGTGAAGGCAGTCAAAGAAACTTTTTTGTCTAATTTGTTGCGAGTTGGGCTGATGATTATGACCATCGGTGGATACGTTGCTTACATGAAGAAGATAAAAGCAAGTGATGCACTGGTATATGTGTCTATGCAGCCTTTAGCATTTTTTAAGAAATTTCCTTATGTGGCTGCTTCAGTAGTAATTCCTATCGGACAGATGTTATTCATTTGTACACCGAGTGCTACAGGTTTGGGATTATTGTTGGTGGCTTCCATCTTCCCAATCTTGGTGGGATTGGGAGTTAGCCGACTCACTGCGGTATCTGTGATATCAGCATGTACCATTTTTGATATGGGGCCTGGTTCAGCCAATACAGCCCGTGCGGCAGAGTTGGCTGGTACCAACAACATGCTTTACTTTGTGGAACATCAGTTACCTCTGACTATTCCTTTGACGGTTTTTCTTATGGTGATTTACTATATTACCAACAGATATTACGACCGTAAAGACAAAGAAGCCGGACGTATCCAACTGGAAGCAGTCGATACTAAGGAATTCAAGGTAGACATTCCGCTGATTTATGCCATCTTGCCAGTACTGCCTTTATTGCTTTTGGTTATTTTCTCCAAGTATGTGAATCTGTTCAATCCTCCCATTGAATTGGATACTACTACAGCCATGTTTGTATCTTTGTTTATTGCCATGATCTTCGAACTGATTCGTCTTCGCTCGGTGAAAGCCATGTATAGTGGAGTCAAAGCATTCTGGGAAGGAATGGGAAAAGTTTTTGCCAATGTGGTGACACTGATTGTGGCTGCAGAAATTTTCTCCAAAGGATTGATTAGTCTTGGATTTATTGATGCCTTAGTTGAATGTTGTACAGCCTTGGGCTTTTCCGGTATCATCGTGTCGATTGTGATTATAGCTATTTTGTTTCTGGCTGCAATGCTGATGGGAAGTGGAAATGCTTCCTTCTTCTCCTTTGGTCCGCTGGTGCCTTCCATTTCATCGAAAGTGAATATGTTACCTGTGGATATGATTCTGCCTATGCAGCTGGCATCTAGTATGGGACGTGCCGTATCGCCCATTGCTGGGGTAATTATTGCTATATCCGAAATTGCAGGAGTATCGCCTGCCGATTTGGCGAAGCGCAATCTAGTTCCCCTTTCTCTGACTTTGGTATTACTGTTATTTATTCATTTTGTTTTCTAAATCTTGAATCATATGAGTTTTAAATTAATAAAGAATGTGCACCTGTACACTCCGGAAGATAAGGGAATGCAGGATATTTTGATTTGTGGTGAAAAAATTGCATACATGGACACTCATATAGATTTGCAGGGCGTCCCTGTCGATGTGATAGATGGAAAAGGAATGAATGCGTTGCCCGGACTGATTGACCAGCATGTGCATATCATTGGTGGAGGAGGACAGACTGGATATTTTTCTCTGGCTCCAGAAGTGCCGTTAAGCCGATTGCTGGCTTGTGGAACAACTACGGTTGTTGGCCTTTTAGGTACAGATGGTTTCGTGAAGCAGTTGCCGGCTTTGTATGCCAAAACAAAGGCACTCTGTATGGATGGTATTTCGGCTTATATGTTGACGGGTTATTATGGATTACCTACCCCTACACTGACCGATAGCGTAGCTAATGACATGATTTTTATAGATAAGGTCATTGGATGTAAGATTGCCATGAGTGATGACAGAAGCTCTTATCCCACAAAGCAAGAACTGATGCGTATTATCCAGCAGGTTCGTTTGGGAGGATTCACTTCTGCCAAAGGAGGTGTCATGCATGTACATCTAGGAGCATTGGCAGAGGGAATTGAACTCTTACTGGAGATTGCCAGAGAATATCCTACACTGATTGGCTATATATCTCCTACTCACATGGGACGTACTCATGATCTGTTCTTGCAGGCTATTGAGTTTGCTAAGTTGGGTGGTATGATTGATATTTCTACTGGAGGTACCAAATATTGTGAACCTTACAAGAGCGTATTGGAAGGAATAGAAGCTGGAGTTTCTATAGACCAGATGACCTTCTCTTCTGATGGAAATGCGGGAGTACGTCGTAAAGATCCAGTGACCGGAGCTGATACCTATAAGGTAGCTCCTTTGCATTTGAATCTTGAACAGGTTATTCAACTGATAAAGGAAGGAGGAATGGCTCCGTCTGATGCATTCAAACTGATTACGATAAATCCTGCTAAGAACATGAAATTGAAAGGAAAGGGTGAGATTAAACAGGGATATGATGCAGATATTACCTTGTTTGATGATACTTGGAAGTTGCAGGGAGTCTATGCACGAGGAAAAGAGATGATGCATGAGGGAGTAGTCGTTCATAAAGGTAATTTTGAATTGTAGTCAACGATATGAAAAGTAGATATCTCACAATATTATTATGTATTTTCTTCGCTTCTGCTGCCATGGCGCAGACCGAAGAAGATTGGGGGGAGGAGGATATTGAAGCCAGTGACGAATTATTATCAGAGTCAACTCCTAAGGTACTTTTTCATAAATATAAGATAGGAGATGGGTTCAGACTCAGTACTCAGGGTGGGAACAAGTTTATGGTAAGTGGAATGGTACAGTCGACAGCAGAAACCCGAAGATATGAGGACGTGGATGAGGCTTACAACCGTTTCCGTCTGAGAAGAGCGAGGGTACGTTTTGACGGTAGTGCTTTTCATGACAAGATGCGTTTCCGTGTAGGGCTGGATTTGGTCAAAGGAAGCGAAACAGATGAAGAAACGGGTTCTATGTTGATGGATGCGTATGTTTCTTATCGTCCCTGGGGTTCGAAACTTGTCTTCTCGGTGGGGCAACAATCGACTCCTACCGATAACTATGAGTTGCAGGTGAGCTCGCATACACTTCAGTTTGTGGAACGAAGCAAGGTGTCGTCTGTCTTTGGAACTATCCGTGAAATGGGTGTTTTTGTTGACGGTTCCTTCAAAGTAAGTAGCAGAGGATTACTGCGTCCGTCTTTAGCTATTACCGATGGAGATGGACCGGTAGGAGGAGCGCGTTATGGAGGACTGAAGTATGGGGGGAGAATCAACTATCTTCCTTTTGGAACTTTTCGGTCGATGGGTATGAATAGGGAAGGTGATATGGCTTACGAACTGGTTCCTAAATTGTGTATTGGAGTAGCGTATAGTTATACCGATGGAACCTCTGATCGTAGAGGAGGACGTTCGGCTGGGGATATCCTGTATATGGATGATGAGGATAATATCGTACTGCCGGACTATGGCAAACTCGTGGCCGATGTGGTGTTTAAATACCATGGTTTTTCTTTGGTGGGCGAATTTGCCAAATCATGGGGTTACGTACCCTCTTCTATTTCGCAGCGTGTGAGAAATGACGGCTCTACATCTACAACCTTTGAGGTAGATGGAGTACAAGACGTGGATGCTTATATAAAAAATAGAATGATGTTGGGAGAAGGATATAACATTCAGGCTGGATATATGTGGAGAAGTTTGTGGAGCTTCGATATAAGATACACGCATCTTTCTCCGGATAAATACTCCTATATGAACAATGATTTGTATTATAACCGTAAGAACTTCTATGATTTTAGTGTATCCAAATATCTTACCCGTAACTATGCGGCGAAGATTCAACTTACGGTAGGTATGTCGCGTAGTAATGGAGAAAACCGTACTCCTGACAGCTTTTATACTTATACAGGAAATGAGTGGACAGGCAGTTTGTTGTTTCAGTTAAAATTCTAATGTCGTATGAAAAGATTTTTATTAATAATATCAGCAGTACTGATATCCTATTCTGTTTGTGCACAACAGACTCGAAAGGTAACCCGGACCTTCTTCCCTAATCCTGAAATTGAATTTGGAACCCCTGCTTTCAATAAGAAGCATGGATTTACCACTTATAAAGAGATGATGGATTATCTGTATGGGTTGTCTACTGCTTATCATGACAGAATGTCTTTCAAGATAGTGGGCCGCTCTCAAGAGGGAGTTGATATTCCTATGATCAAGATTAGTAAAGGGGGAGATGTAAACAAACTTCGAGTGTTGTATACCGGCTGTGTACATGGAAATGAACCGGCTGGAACAGAGGGACTTCTGTATTTTATCAAGCAGCTGTTGAGTGATAAAAAGTTGACCTCATTGCTGGATAGTATTGATTTTTATATCATCCCGATGGTAAATGTCGATGGACATGAAGACGGAGAACGTTTTACATCAAACGGGATAGATCTTAATAGAGACCAGACCATGTTGTCTACTCCAGAAGCCAGGATGATGCATCGGGTGGCTTCTTCTGTCAGTCCTCATGTGTATGTGGATTTTCACGAGTATAAACCGTTGCGTGCTTCCTATGAAGAAGTGAGCGATGGAGCCCTGGTGACCAATCCCAATGATTTTATGTTCTTATGGAGTAGTAATCCTAATGTGTCATCGGGCTTGCGTAATGTGGTGGAGCGTTTGTATGTTTCTGAAGCGAGCAGCATGGCAAAGCAAGAAGGTTTGGTGCATACCACTTATTTTACAACTAAAAATAACCGTGGGGAAGTTGTATTCAATATCGGGGGATCTTCTCCTCGTTCTTCTTCCAATATCATGGCATTGAGAGGTATGGTTTCGATGCTGATGGAAATCCGTGGGGTAGGTTTAGGCAGAACCTCTTACAAAAGACGAGTGTATACAGTGTATAAGTTGGCCGAGTCGTTTGCGCAGACAACATACCGGAATGGAAGTGAAATTCGGAAAGTGGTGAAAATGGCGATGAATGAGATGAAAGACATTGTTGTTAAATTTAAATCGAAAGCACAATCCGATTATCCTCTTACATTCATTGATATGCTATCGTGTAAGAAAATAGAATTGCTGGTTGAGGCTAGAATAGCACAGAACTCTGAGGTAATGTTGGAACGGACTCGTCCCAAAGGTTATTACCTGAATGCTTCGGAGAGTAAGGCTGCCGATATCTTACGTGCCTTTGGGGTGGTGGTGGAAGAAATAAAAGAGCCCGTTTCGTTGGAACTGGAGACTTATTCGGTAACCTCTATGACGGAAAGTCATGAGTTTGTGGCGGGCATCTTGCCGCTGAACGTAAATGCGGAAACAAAAATGGAAAAGGTAAACCTGGATAAGGGAAGTTATTATGTTTCCATGTCGCAGCCGCTTGCCACTCTAATCGCCATACTGCTAGAACCGGAATCGGCAAATGGCTTTGTGAACTATCGGGTTATCGGTGTGGATTCGGACGGAAATATAGGTTTGTATCGTAATGTGAAGTAGTGATTTTAATACGTGAAATGCAATGATGAAAAAAATATTTGCTATAGTTGTTGGCGTAGCCTGTGTGGTGGGAGTGAATGCACAGACTATTGGAAATGAATCTTTCTCGCAGTTGAAGGATGGATTGCTTGATATTGATCTTGGAAAAGAAAACAAGGTAAGATTTGGAGGTTATATGCAGGGAGGGCTGTTTTATAAAGATGTAAAAAACGGAAACTCAGAATATGGGTTTGATGTAGACCATGCTTACCTGAACGTGCAGGGTAGCTTTCTGAATGATAAACTGGGCTTTTTCGTGCAGGCCGATTTTGTAGATAGCTATCCGTTGCTCGATGCTTGGGTTTCTTATAAACCTTTTAGTTACTTAAAGATTTCTGCAGGGCAGAAACAGACATTCACTAATGGACGGGAAATGATGCTCTTGGATCAAGGATTAGCCTTTGGCAGCCGTTCGGTTGTAGCGGAATCGTTGTCGAGAACGGGACGTGAACTGGGCTTATTTGCAGAAAGCCGTATTCCAATCGGAGCAATGGGGGTGGATTTGGGATTAGCTGTTACATCGGGTGATGGCCGGAATTCCTTTGGTTCTTCTAGTACAGACTCTGATAAAGGTGGTTTGAAGTATGGGGGTAGTGCAACGGTTTATCCATTGGGCTTTTTTACCTCTGGCAATGAGCTGGTCTTTAACGACTTTATCAGAGAATCGAGTCCTAAACTGGCTATCGGTGCCTCATATAGTTATAATGAAGGTGCCAGTGAGGCGGTGGGGGAAGGTCACGGAGCCTTTACGATGTATGATGCGAACGGACGTGAAGCTTATCCGGATTATAGAAAACTGACAGCAAATGTTCTGTTTAAGTGGAACGGCTTCTCTTTCTTGGGAGAATATGTGAATACGACTGCGACAGGGCTTGATGGTTTGTATACTCTTGCTTCGGATTTGGATTCAAAGCTTCGTCCGCAGCAAATAGCCGACTTCTTGGCATTGGGTAATGGTTACACATTGCAGGCTGGCTATCTGTTTAGATCGTTGTGGGCTATCGATATCAATTATGGATGTGTGAAGCCAGAATGGGAGGAAACTGACTCCAGTGCTTTGCATAAGGTGCAGGGCATAAAGGGAGGAGTATCTAAATATTTTCTTAACAATACGTTTAAACTACAATTAATGGGTGAATATAAGTCCTTTAAAAAGAAAGAAGGAGCTCCTTATAAGGAATTTCAGGCAAGACTAAACTTGCAATTGCTGTTCTAAACTTACGGTTGGATATATAATGATGAAATTTTTATTATTAAAGATATGGTATTGCAGAGTCGTTCTGATTGGACTCTTGTCTATACTATTGCCAAGTTGTTTTAATGATGATGTTTTGACACCCCAGGGAGAAATTCAAAAGTTTCTCCCTGGAGAAGGTGTAGTGACGTATGCAGAGTATGCACCGCTGGCAGATAAGCCCATCAGAATACATTATAAAATTCCGATTGAGGGGGATGTGAAAGAGATGCCTGTATTGTTGGTTTTTCCTGGGCAGGAACGAAATGCAGATGATTATCTCAAGGCATGGAGTCTGGAGGCTTCGGCAAAAAGATTTATGGTTTTTGTCTTCGAATTTCCTCAGTCGTCATACTCTTCTTCCGAATATAATGAAGGAGGAATGTATATCGGACATGTTCTTCAGAGCCAGGAAGAGTGGACATTTTCTGTTATAGAACCAGTCTTTGATAAAATTATTCAGGATACGGGTAGTTTGAAAAAAAACTATGACATGTGGGGACATTCTGCAGGAGCTCAGTTTGTACATCGTTTCTTTACTTTTATGGAGAGTGCTCGGTTGAACCGGGCTATCAGTGCAAATGCTGGTTGGTATACGGTACCTGATGAATCGGTTGAATTTCCTTATGGTATAAAGAATACTCCAGTTGGAGTTGAGCGTTTAGGTCGAATTTTTAGTCGGCAACTTATTATTGATTTGGGTACGGATGATACTAGTCGAGATGGATTGAATACTTCTTCGGGAGCCGAAGCACAGGGCAAGAATCGGTTTGAGAGAGGAAACTTTTATTATGCGGAAGCTAAACGGATTAGTCAGGAGTGTGGATGCCAACTAAAGTGGGTAAAGCATGAGGTATTAGGCGTAGGACATGAGTATACAAAAATGGCCATGGAGGCTGCTGGATATTTGTATTAGGAAAATAATGCGACTCTGAAGAGAATAGAATGGTGTGTTGTTTGTAGTCCTCCTCTAAAACATTAATTTTGTTAATATAATATGTATATGAACAAAAATGCATTGTTTTTTGCAAAACCAGAAATCGAAAATCTATGATAAAAGGAATTTCATATGTGGTCATCATAACAGTTATGATTTTTTTTAATGCTAATTTCCTTTGGGCGGAAACTGTTGACAAGGATGTTCTGCCGACCAGTAATATTCTTAATTCGGGACAGTTCGTTTATCTGAATCAGGGTGGAGAACTCGTCTTTCAATGTTCATCTAATCTGAAAAAGTTTTCTCTCTTTGAATCCTTGCTCAAGATAGAGAGTGTGGATAAGGAAAAATACAACCTATTCTTTTCATCAACTCCCGATTCGGGTACAGACTTGTTATGGGTATTTGATTCTGAGGTGGAAAAAAGGAAAGTATGGTCGGCAGCCGATTTGCAGTTGATGTCTGATACCGTTCAATTATCTTTTGTTGTACGGTTTTCTTCTGATTCTGTAACTGTTTCGATTAATGATAAAAATTTGTCGTACGGTTCCATCGGACTTAAATCGGATAAAGGATATCGGTTTTCATTATTTGACAATAAAGCGACATCGCTCATACAGTGTCATAATCATCATATGACTCTTTTTGCTAATGATAAAACGGGGATAGACAGTTCTTCGTGGTATTGGTTTATTGTCATCATCATAGTGGATGTGGTGATTTTTGGTCTGATGCATTTGCGTAGGAGACGGATTCGAAGAGCAGAAAATGAAATGAAGGTCGATATTAGGAGCTCTCTGATAGACAAGAGTGCTTCGGTGGTCTTACCGCAAAGAAATGCAATTTATTTATTTGGCGGATTACAGGTATACGACCGTAATGGGGAAGAAATTTCCAAACGTTTTTCTCCATTACTTAAGGAATTGTTTGTGTGCCTGTTGCTTTACTCTGCTCACAACGGAATCTCGAACGATGAACTGATAAAGTTGTTGTGGTATGATAAAAGCGAGGGGAGCGCAAAAAATAATCGTGCAGTCAATATCTCCAAGTTGAGACTACTACTGGAAAATGTAGATGGTTGTGTGATAGCCAAGGAAGCAGGAAACTGGAAAATGAAGTTTGCTTCAGAGGTCTTTATTGATTATTATGAGTGTCTTCCCGCTAGAAACTCATTTAATAAGATAACCCCTACTCGTATAGAAATTCTTGCTGCGCTGATTTGTAAAGGCTCTTTCTTGCAGGAGTTTGACAGTTTGTGGATGGATTCGTTCAAAAGTAAACTGGCAGATTCTTTTATCGAAGTCTTGTTGAAATACAATTTACTGTTAGGTGAATTTGAGGCGAGTGAGACCAAATTATTAATTTCTGATATGATTTTTAGCTTTGATTCTGTAAACGAAGAGGCGCTTCATATCAAATGTCTCACTTATGTTACTATGCATAAACGTTTTATGGCAAAGATTACATATGATCATTTTTGTCATGAGTATAAATCACTTTATGGAGAAGAGTATCTTCGTTCCTTCAGTTCTGTAATTAGCCTTGTGTGAATTGGGAGTTTGTTTACTGCATCATATAACGAATCGTGAATAACTGAAAAATAGGTGTACTGTTTTTCCTGTATAAAGTCTGAGAGTTTATTTTTGTTTTTTAACTCTTGATTTAATATTACTATATAATAATGTATATGGAAATCTCCGTTATATCCTCCTTTGTAGAAAAAGAAGTCATAAAACCTGCTGTAAAACAGTTATTTGCAAAAATGTTTGAAAAAAGTCATAAAAAAAGTGCGTATAATATTTGCAGTTTCGGAAAAAGCCTGTAATTTTGCACCCGCTTTCGAGAGAGACGGCAAGCAGATTGACAGAGTGTTGAGGCTAACGCGTTGAGGCTAAGTATCTTATTTTACCGGAGCGGTAAGAGAGCGAGAACGGCATCTTCGGAAAACGCCCCGAAGAAATTTTTCAAAAAAAACTTCGAAAAAATTTGGAGCGAATATGAAAAACTTCTTAACTTTGCAAACGCTTTCGATAACGAACGGAAGCTTGAGAATTAGAAAGAGTTCATTGAAAGAATTTAGATAAACAGACAAAGTAGTACAAAAGAATAACCGTCAAGACCTGTCCGGGTCGTAAGATCCGGATGAAGTCATAAAGAAGGAAATGTTCTGAGACAGAAAATTCACTCTGAAAAGAGTAAAAAAGATATTTTACAATGAAGAGTTTGATCCTGGCTCAGGATGAACGCTAGC
>ERZ1027150.723-NODE-723-length-26806-cov-13.148779_pt1 | contig 26806 bp, 25 predicted proteins | sample MGYA00519276_ERZ1027150 | MGnify/ENA primary metagenome ERZ1027150 (study PRJEB26926, sample SAMN06164860) | human gut metagenome | biome: ENVO:00009003; feature: ENVO:2100002; material: ENVO:00002003 | host: Homo sapiens | place: USA | collected 2012 ... | reverse complement strand
TATTCACATCCGAATCGGTGTCTGAAGGACACCCCGACAAAGTGGCCGATCAAATTTCGGACGCTGTGCTTGACAAACTGTTGGCTTACGACCCCAGTTCAAAAGTAGCTTGCGAAACTCTGGTAACTACCGGACAGGTGGTACTGGCAGGAGAAGTGAAAACCAAAGCGTATATTGATTTGCAGCGCGTAGCACGCGAAGTGATTAACAAGATAGGCTATACCAAGAGCGAATACATGTTCGAAGGTAATTCATGCGGTGTATTCTCTGCCATTCACGAACAGAGTCCTGACATCAACCGTGGAGTAGAACGCGAAGACCCGATGAATCAGGGAGCTGGCGACCAGGGTATGATGTTTGGTTATGCTACCAACGAAACAGAAAACTACATGCCGTTGTCGCTCGACCTGGCACACAAGCTGCTGATGGTATTGGCCGACATCCGTCGTGAAGGAAAAGTAATGACTTACCTTCGTCCGGACTCTAAGAGCCAGGTAACTATCGAATACGATGACAACCGCCGTCCGGTACGTATTGATACCATCGTAGTATCTACCCAGCACGACGAGTTTATCCAGCCAGAAAATGACTCAAAAGAAGCTCAATTGAAGGCTGACGAGGAAATGCTGGCACAGATTCGCAAGGACGTAATTGAAATTCTGATGCCGCGTGTCATTGCCGAAATCCACAACCCGCAGGTACTGGCTTTGTTCAATGACCAGATTAAATACCACGTAAACCCGACAGGTAAGTTCGTGATTGGTGGTCCTCACGGTGATACCGGACTGACTGGCCGTAAGATTATTGTAGATACCTATGGTGGTGCCGGAGCTCACGGAGGAGGTGCTTTCTCAGGAAAAGACCCCAGCAAGGTAGACCGTAGTGCTGCATATGCTGCACGCCACATTGCCAAGAACCTGGTAGCCGCCGGAGTAGCAGACGAAGTGTTGGTACAGGTTTCATACGCCATCGGAGTAGCACGTCCAATCAACATTTACGTGAATACTTACGGACGTAGCAATGTAGCTTTGACTGACGGAGAAATCGCTAAGAAAGTGGATGAAATCTTCGATATGCGTCCGCGTGCCATCGAAGAACGCTTGAAACTGCGTAATCCGATTTATAGCGAAACTGCTGCCTACGGACACATGGGCCGCGAACCACAAATCGTAACCAAGCACTTCGAATCAGTTTACGAAGGTAATAAGGACGTAGAAGTGGAACTCTTCACTTGGGAGAAACTGGATTATGTAGACAAAGTAAAAGAAGCTTTCGGACTGAAATAAGCTGAAACCTTCCATTAACCATACAGAGGGCTTGATACATCAGAAGATGATCAGGCCCTTTTTGTTGGTATAACAGTTTGGCTATGCAGTCACCTTTACCTATCTTTGCAAAAACTAAAAAAGACCATGAACGATATCAAGAATATATGTGTATACAGTGCTTCCAGCACTAAAATTGACCCTGTCTATTTCGAAGCAGCCGAAGAACTTGGAAAAATTCTTGCCCAAAAACACATCAACCTTATCAACGGAGCCGGATGCCTGGGACTGATGTGCCGCATCAGTGACGCGACTCTTGCTGCCGGAGGAACCGTAACCGGTGTCATTCCCCGGTTTATGGTGGAACAAGGCTGGCACCATAAAGGACTGACCCGGCTGATAGAAACGGAAAGCATGCACGAACGCAAACAACTGATGGCCGATTTGTCCGACGGAGTCATTGCCCTGCCCGGAGGATGCGGCACATTGGAGGAATTACTGGAAATCATTACCTGGAAACAACTCGGATTATATCTGAAACCCATCGTAATACTGAATACTAACGGATTTTATAATCCACTGCTGGAGATGCTCCAACAAGCCATCTCACAAAACTTCATGCGAAAAGAACATGGAAATATCTGGCACGTAGCACAAACTCCCGAAGAAGCAGTAAATTTATTATATACCATTCCTCACTGGAGCAAAGAAATTCGTAAATTTGCTGCAATATGAACAAATTCTGCCATACCGGTTTCTCACAGATTCAAGAACTCTACAACCAGCACGTAGAGGAGATAGACAGTGCGCTACAGCACTGTAAGGAGACACCATGTACAAACGGTATGGCAGGAGAACCTGTCCCCTATCAATTACGCAATGACCTTGCGATTACTGGAATTGTATTTCTTTGCTTCTTTCTTGCTACTTATTCCTTAAAAAACGGACAAAAATACCTGTATCAACACATCAAAAGCTTCTTCCGCCATAAAGAACGAGCCGGACTCTTTGATGAAAATTCCGGATTTAATATTCGCTATACGCTCACTTTAGGAGGTATTAGTTGCATATCTGCCGGATTGTTTATCTATGACTTCTTCTCTAAAACTGAACCTTTTCTTTTTCAAACAGTTTCGCACTACGCCATTCTGTTTGTCTACATTTTATGCATTCTGTTCACCGTTGTAGGAAAAGCTGCTTTATATCAATTTGTCAACTGGATTTTTTTTGATAAAGAAAAAAACAGGACATGGATTTCAGCCTATTTTGATTTACTCTCCGGAGCCGCTTTTGTTTTGTTTCCTTTATCCCTGCTTATTGTCTATTTCAACTTAGACTTTAATTTTTCTAAAACCTTCGTATTCATTACAGTAGTCTGTTTTAAAATATTGTTATTTTACAAGTGTATTAGGAACTTTTTTAATCATTTTCATGGCATTTTACATTTAATTCTGTACTTTTGCACCCTCGAAATTATACCCCTCCTTTTCCTCTGGAAAGGATTGATATATATAAATAACATTTTGATTTTAAAATTTTAGTAACGTTGAAAATAAAGAAAGTCCTCGTTTCTCAGCCAAAACCGACGACAGAAAAGTCTCCCTATTTTGACATTGCTGAGAAGTACGGAGTGAAGATAGATTTTCGCCCGTTTATTAAAGTAGAAAGTTTGTCAGCTAAAGAATTCAGACAGCAGAAGGTTTCTATCTTAGATCATACAGCCATTGTGTTTACTTCACGCCATGCTATCGATCACTTCTTTAGCCTGTGTGCAGAGTTGCGCGTAACAATTCCGGAAACAATGAAATATTTCTGTACTTCGGAAACCATTGCTCTGTATATTCAGAAATACGTTCAATACCGCAAGCGTAAAGTATTCTTCGGAGCTACTGGAAAGTTCGCTGACCTGCTTCCGCAAATTATCAAGCATAATACGGAAAAATACTTTATTCCGATGTCGGATGTACACAATGACGAAGTAAAAGATTTGCTCGACAAGAACCACATCCAGCACACGGAAGCTGTAATGTATCGCACCGTCAGCAACGACTTCACTCCAGAAGAAGAATTCAACTATGACATGCTGATATTCTTCAGCCCGGCAGGTATTCAGTCGCTGATGAAGAACTTCCCGAATTTCGAACAGAAAGACATTGCTATCGGAAGCTTCGGACCGACTACAGCTAAGGCCGTAAAAGATGCAGGCTTGCGTCTTGATTTGGAAGCTCCTTCAAGTGTAGCTCCTTCCATGCCGGCAGCGTTGGATATGTTTATCCGCGAACATAATAAATAAAAAAGAATTCTGACGAACAAAGCGAAGCAATCCATTTTCTCATTACTTCGCTTTGTTTTATTATATACCCTCTATGAGCGATTCTCCCAAATTAACACTACCGAAAGTAGAACGACTGAACAGCCGGATTCTGATTGAAAGACTGTTTACAGGAGGCAGTAAATCACTACCTGCTTTTCCGTTGCGTATCGTATACATGCCGGTGGAAGGAGAGAATCTACCTGCAGCCACTATTCTGATTAGCGTACCGAAAAAAAGATTCAAACGGGCAGTCAAACGCAATCGTGTAAAACGTCAGGTACGTGAGGCCTACCGTAAAAACAAACACATCCTGCTCGATGCATTAAAAAACTCAGAACAGAAAATTGCCATTGCTTTTATCTGGCTCGACAATGAACTGCATGAATCGGCCGACGTGGAAGCTAAGGTGGTTAAATTGTTGCAACTTACCGCTGAACGTCTGGCATGAAAAAGTTCATATCTTTCCTGCTCCTGCTCCCCATTTATTTTTACCGGAACTGCATTTCACCTTTTACACCTCCCTCCTGTCGCTTTACTCCGACTTGTTCTCAATATGCCATAGAAGCGATACAAAAGCACGGACCTTTCAAAGGACTTTACCTGGCCATACGACGCATTCTTCGTTGCCACCCCTGGGGAGGTTCGGGATATGACCCGGTTCCTTAAAAAGCCTGTTTTCACATGATTGACACTCTCTTTTTCGACGCGCACACACATCATTTGTCCCAGCCACAGACCACTGCCATCGTAAGCTGCCGCATGGACGAGAAAATGATTAACGTTTACCAGCAAGTCTCTTTCATTTCTGCCAGCCTGCATCCGTGGTATCTTACGGAAGAAAATATTCAGCCACAAATAGAATGGCTGGAACAAATCATCCAAAGTGATTCACGAGTAGTCGCACTGGGAGAAGCTGGGCTGGACAAAGTATGCGATACTCCTCTTGACCTGCAAATCCAAACCTTTAGAAAAGTGATAGAGCTATCAGAAACACATCATCTCCCCTTAGTGATACATTCCGTAAAAGCCACTGAAGAGCTGCTTGCCTTGCACAAGGAATATCATCCCGCACAAGCCTGGATTATTCATGGTTTCCGAGGTAAAAAAGAACTTGCCACCGACCTGATACGACACGGATTTTATCTCTCTTTCGGAAAAAAATACCAGGAAAAAGCATTATCCATCGTCCCTGCAGACAGATTATTATTAGAGAGTGACGAAGCAGACACTGACTTTCCGGACTTCTACCGGCAAGTAGCTTCACTACGCGGAATCTCTTTTGACTGCTTGGTTGAAAATATCAAAGAAAACGCTAACCGTCTCTTTTTTAATCGCTAAAAATTGGTTATTCAGATAAAGTGTCGTACTTTTGCTTCTGTATTATTAAATAAATATGTTAAACTAAGAATTTCATTCGATGAATTTTGTAGATGAACTAAGATGGCGTGGAATGGTACATACCATGATGCCGGGCACAGAAGAATTGCTGGAGAAGGAAATGGTGACAGCTTACCTGGGTATTGACCCTACAGCTGACTCGTTGCATATCGGCCACTTGTGTGGCGTGATGATGTTGCGTCATTTCCAGCGTTGCGGCCACAAACCGCTGGCTCTGGTAGGAGGTGCAACCGGTATGATTGGAGACCCTTCAGGTAAGTCACAGGAACGTAACTTGCTGGATGAGGAAACACTGCGCCACAATCAGGAGTGTATCAAGAAGCAGTTGGGCAAATTCCTCGATTTCGAATCGGATGCCCCAAACCGTGCAGAACTGGTAAACAACTACGACTGGATGAAAGACTTTTCTTTCCTGGATTTTGCCCGCACCGTAGGAAAACACATCACCGTGAACTACATGATGGCAAAGGAATCGGTTCAGAAACGTCTGAACGGAGAAGCACGCGACGGTCTTTCATTCACTGAATTTACTTATCAGCTGTTACAAGGATACGATTTCCTGCATCTGTATGAAACCAAAAACTGCAAACTTCAGCTGGGTGGTTCTGACCAGTGGGGAAACATCACCACGGGAGCAGAATTAATCCGCCGTACTAACGGAGGTGAAGTATTTGCCTTGACTTGTCCGCTGATTACAAAGGCCGACGGTGGTAAATTTGGTAAGACAGAATCAGGAAATATCTGGCTGGACGCACGATATACCTCTCCTTACAAGTTCTATCAATTCTGGCTGAATGTAAGCGATGAAGACGCTAAGCGTTATATCAAGATATTCACTTCACTGAGCAAAGAAGAAATAGAAAGCCTGATTGCAGAACATGAACAGGCTCCTCACTTGCGTGTACTCCAGAAACGTCTGGCTAAGGAAGTAACTATCATGGTTCACTCTGAAGCTGACTACAACGCTGCTGTAGAAGCTTCCGGCATTCTGTTTGGAAACGCCACTTCTGAAGCGTTGAAAAAACTGGATGAAGATACCCTGCTGTCTGTATTCGAAGGTGTTCCTCAGTTTGAAGTAGCCAAATCGGATATTGAAGCCGGTATCAAGGCTGTAGACTTATTTACTGAAAAGGCTGCCATCTTCCCGTCAAAAGGTGAGATGCGTAAGCTGGTTCAGGGCGGTGGCGTTTCTTTGAACAAAGAAAAACTGGCTGCATTTGACCAGGAAATTACCACAGCCGACTTGCTGGATGAAAAATATCTGCTCGTACAGCGCGGAAAGAAAAACTATTATCTGGTAATTGCCAAATAAGAAATTTCAGCACATACAAAAAACGCCAACTAATCCGCAATGAGTTAGTTGGCGTTTTTATTTATCCGGAAGGCTAACCCTTCCGGATTCTTTATTATTATTTCTTCTGATCCAGTTCTTTGAGCAATTCATCTACCGCAGCCTTCAACTGTGTATCCTCTCCTTTCACTACTGTTTCAGGCGCATTCAATACGTATACATCCGGCTCCAGCTCTTTGTTTTCCAGATAGCTTCCGTCTGGCAGACGATAACCCACAACAGGAATACCGTAAATCAAATCCGGATCTTGCATCCGTACCCAGTTTACACTGGTCATGGTTCCAGGTACCGGAGCACCCACCAGCTTACCCATCTGGCGATGTTTGTACACCCACGGCGTACCGTGTGCATTAGAATAGTTGGCTTCGCACTGTACCATGATAGAAGGCTTGTTCCAGCGACGGCTCGGCATGTCGCATGCTTCACGACCACGGATCACTTGTGTCAGATACTTCTGCCCACTGAACAGCACTTCAATATCTTCATGCAAACGACCTCCTCCGTTGAAACGGGTATCAATCACAATACCTTCGCGGTTGTTATATTTACCCAGAATATCGGAATATACCGTGCGGAAGCTGCCATCGTCCATTGATTCGATATGTACATAGCCCAGACGGCCATTTGACCATTTATCCACATCTGCTGCACGCTGTTTTACCCAACGTTCATACAGCAGACTGCTCAGCGTTCCACCGCTGATAGGCTTCACCACCTCATCCCAGCGTTCTTTTGATTGTGCATCGTAGCATGAAACCAATATCTTCTTGCCAGCCTTTCCGTTCAGCAACGCAGAGAAATCGGCATCTACCGGCTGACCGTCAATCTTTTCAATCACCACACCCGGTTTTACCCGTGTAGTTTTCCGGTCGAACGGACCTTTTTCCACCACTTCGTCCACTTTCATGCCTTTTCCGGTATAATTCCAGTCATAAAGCAATCCCAAGCTGGCAGTTGCCTCTTTCACTCCCGGGCGATAACGGCCACCTGTATGCGATACGTTCAGTTCGCCCAGCAACTCACTCAACATTTCCGCGTAGTCATACTTATTATTGATATGCGGCAAGAAACGACGATAATTAGCGGTCATGGCCTTCCAGTCTACCCCATGCATATTTACCTCATAAAAACGTTTCTGTTCCTCACGGCACATATTATCATACATATAGGCACGTTCGGCAGCCAAATCCATCTTCATTTCTGCACGATAAGAAATCGGTTTCAGCTTCTCACCGCCCAAATCCATTTTCTGCATGGAGCCTGAACCTAATACGAAAAGATTTTTTCCTTCCTTATCCATTTCCATATCGGCCCATCCGGAACCCATCTTGTGTAACAATTTGGTTTCCCGCTTGCGCAAATCCATCTTCCACATGTCGAATCCACGCTCAAAAGCCGACAAATAATACAGGCTTTCTCCGTCCTTTGAAAGAATAGCCGAAGCGATGCTCGATGAATTCGGAGTCAGACGTACAATACGGTCCTGAATACCCTCCAGTTCCACCACGATGTCTTTCACCTTGTCGGCTTCTTCTTTCTTGTCTTTATCCTCTTTTTTATCTTCTTTCTTTCCGTCTTTCTTGTCCGCAGCTTTTTCCTGTTCTTTTTCCAGTTCCTTCTGGAGTTCATAATCCTCCTTGCTCATGCGGAATTTATCGTAGGCATCCTGATTGACAAATACCATCATCACATCGTCCAGTGAACCCCATGAAGCGTGATTTCGCATACCGTAACGCTCTGTAGTAAACAAAATGGCATTACCGTCCATTGTCCACTTCGGAGAACTGCTTGTATAACCACTATTTGTCAGGTTGACTAACTCTCCCTTTCCATCTGCACTAACCAAAGCAATGTCCGTGTAAGGATCGTGCTTGTTTCCGATAAACTCCAGTGTAAACCATTTTCCATCAGGCGACCAGGCATAACTAAATCCTCCACTCAGACTATACCAAGTACTTCCATCGGTAATCTGACGTACCTTTTTTGTCTCTAAATTCAGTACCTTCAAGCGGATACGGTCTTCAATGAAAGCCACTTCCTTTCCATCGGGTGAGAACTTAGGATACATCCGTTCCACGCTCTTCGAAGGCAACAGCACTTCTTCTTTTATCAATGTCGCATTCGGGAAATTCAAATCTTCTTTCCGTTCAATTTCCGCCTTATAAAGCTGCCAGTTTCCATCGCGTTCGCTGGCATATACCAGTGTACGATTGTCTGCCCCGAAAGAAAGACCTTCTTCTGCTTCAGGTGTGTGCGTAATCTGTTTGGTAGTACCATATTCCACAGAAGTCACGAACACTTCTCCTCGTACAATGAAAGCTACCTGCTTACCGTCGGGCGAAGCTACCGCTTCCGATGCTCCCCGAGTATAAGTTAATGTAACCGGAATTTCCTGGTCATCCCGTGTCAGTGATACATTTACCTTACTCGGCTTTCCGCCTTGTTTCTGCGTATAAATTTCTCCATTATAGGTATAGCACAGCGTACCGTCGCCTCCCAAAGAAAGGAAACGTACCGGATGCGTAGAGAATGAAGTCAGCGGTTTCACCTGTTCCGGATTATCCAGCGGGAAAGAATAGACATTAAACGAACCTTTGTTGCGTTCACTCAAGAAGAAAACCTCCTTGCCATCCGACGAAAGCACCGGATTACGGTCTTCTCCTGCGCGCTTGGTCAGATTGGTGTGCTTGCCCGAAGCCATGTCATACATCCATACATCCCGTGTAATGGAAGAAGTGTGATGTTTACGCCACTCATCTTCGAATCCTTTCCGGTCCTGATACAGGAACTTATCGCCTACCGCATTGAAACAAACCATTTCGGCAGGAGTACCCAGAATTTGTTCCGTTTTTCCACCTTCAGCAGGAACCTTATACAGTTCTGTCATGGCAGAAGTCGGGAACAATGCACTGCTGGCAGGGTCCTGAATGCTTGCAGAAAATACAACATACTTTCCGTCCGGTGTAAACGCAGAAGGAATTTCCGAAGCAGAATTCGTAGTCAGTCTGCGGGCAGAACCTCCATTAGCCGACATGACAAACACATCCGTATTGCCAAAACGATCGCTAGCAAAAGCAATCTGTTTACCGTCAGGTGACCACACCGGCGATGACTCATACGAATCTTGTGTAGTCAACTGCACTGCTTCTCCACCCTTGGCAGACACTTTGTAAATGTCCCCCTTATAACAGAACAAAATTTCTTTTCCATCTGGAGAAATACGCACATCACGCATCCACAACGGAGTAACCGCCATGGCGTGTGCAAAAGTAGTCCCCAGCACCAATGTACACAATGTTTTTTTCATCATAACTCAGTTGTTTTGCAAACAAAGGTAAGGATTCCCGTCAGAAACAGAAAAAAAGTCAGAAATTATTTGGAAGGTATTCATAAAAACGCTTATCTTTGCAGCGTTTTCTGAGGAAAACAACAAAAAGTTTGGACTATGGTGTAATGGTAGCACAACAGGTTTTGGTTCTGTTTGTCCAGGTTCGAATCCTGGTAGTCCAACTATTAGGCCCCAAAAGATATTTTTTGGGGCTTTTTTTTCTATCAAATTCCATTAATATCCCCCTCAAAAAAACGCAAGTACGTTTTGAATAAAACACCAAAGAGTTTTACTTTAAACGCAAGTGCATTTGAATTCAAACGTAAGTACGTTTTAAACTAAACGCCTTTACGTTTGAAAACAAATACAAAAGTATTCTGATAATACTCATCTATACCAACCTCATAAATATAAGAACAGACTATTTTCTATCAATTTAAAACCACACAAAAAGATAAAATTATCACATAAAATCTCATATAAAACACGATTTTTCATACATAAAGTTTTTTATTGCATAAAATTTCTGACTTTCAGAGAAAAGTTATACCTTCGCGCCCGATTTCAACCACACAAAAACTTATAATTTGAAAGTATAGTATGAAAATTATCTGGTCTATCCGGTCATTTAACTTTACAAACGTGCCGTAGAAAGGATTCCTGGCGAGAGAAAAACTTTCTATGTTTCATTTTATAATCAACAATTTTCATGTTCACTTTTATTTCTATAATGGCTTTAGGAGTCCTTATAGGCTATCCTTTGCGCCGTAAACAAAGCATTCATAAGATACCCGTACTGATACAAATCGTAGTTTGTCTGTTACTTTTTATTTTAGGACTGTCTATCGGAACAAACAAACTTATCATTGGCAACCTGAGTTATTTCTGCCAACAGGCAGCCATCATCTCCATGCTGAGTCTGTTGGGAAGCTCTGTAGCCGCTCTCCTTGTGTCTCACTTTTTCTTTAAGAAAGGAGCAAACCGTGAAGGGTAGTCTTTTTATTCTGGTATTTTTCCTGATGGGATGCCTCATCGGCTATTTTTATACCATCGGATTCGACATTCATGAAATGTCAGTAAAAGTACTTTATGTATTGATGCTCCTGCTAGGAATAAACCTGGGAGGTAATCAAGACTTAAAAGGATTTGTCACGCAATTTAATTTCAAGATGCTGCTCGTCCCCATTGCCACAGTATCAGGTACGTTTCTTTTTTCTGCCATCGCCGGCTTTATTCTGAGCCAGTGGAGTGTATTCGACTGCATGGCAGTAGGCAGCGGATTTGCGTATTATTCCATTTCGTCGGTCCTCATCACACAACTCAAGACACCGAGCATGGGACTGCAAGTAGCCACGGAATTAGGAACAATTGCCTTGCTGGCCAATATCTTCCGTGAAATGACCGCACTGGTCGGTGCACCTTTCATCCGGAAATATTTCGGACGTCTGGCTCCCATTTCAGCAGCAGGCATCGGCTCTTCCGACATTCTGCTGGCCGCCATTACCAAATACTCCGGAAAAGATGCTATTCCGCTGGCCATCCTGCATGGTATTCTGATTAACCTCAGCGTGCCTTTCTTCGTTTCATTATTTTGTAACCTGTAATACAGATACGTAACTTCATGTAAACGTAACTACATAGCAATTTTTCTGTAATAAAAAACACGGACCTTTGGGCAGACTTTAAAAAAGGAGATTATTATGGAAACAGTTGCAGACAAATATGTAGTAGAATGTACGCCCGACGGTGAATATTACGCTTACCTATGCAATCATGAACAATGCTTTGCATACGGTGAAACCGAAGAAGAAGCGCTGGAAAATCTGGAAACCGCGGCTGAAGAATTCTATAATGAATTCAATTCTATTTTTTACATGGAAGATATAGCCTGATACTATACTGAAAAAACGCACATTGTAAGTAAATTGCCGATATTTAGTCATTTCTCAAAAGCCATTTCTGTGGGACGCAGGAATGGCTTTCTTCTTACCCCGTCTCCTCGCTTGTTGAAACAAGTTATTCATTTGACAGTCATACCCTTGTAATATACATTCCCTTCTTTTGTACAGTGTTAAGAAAAACATGAAGCATGAAAGAAAGACCTTATTACCGGACCATTGTGGTGTCGGACATTCATTTGGGAACTACCCATTCGAAAGTAAACCAAATCAGCGATTTTCTTAGTAGAGTAGACTGCGGACGACTGATTCTGAACGGTGACATCATCGACGGATGGCATCTGCAGAAATCCGGCATCAGCAAATGGAAAGCGGAACACACGCACTTTTTTAAAATCATCATGAAAATGATGGAAAAACACGGTACAGAAATCATTTATGTACGCGGCAATCATGACGATTTTCTTGACAATCTTGCTCCCCTGCAATTTGCTAACCTGACCATTACAAAAGATTATATACTGGAAAGCAATGGAAAACATTATTTCGTCACACACGGCGATGTGTTCGATAAGGTAACTACCAGCATGAAATGGCTGGCTAAACTGGGAGATATAGGCTATACACTCCTGCTGTGGCTCAACAGCCAGTACAACCGCTATCGCGTAAGAAAAGGAAAACCTTATTATTCACTTTCACAGGCCATCAAGCAGAAAGTAAAGTCTGCTGTATCTTACATTTCTGATTTTGAAAACGTACTGGTAGACTTCGCGAAGAACCGTCAGTGTGAAGGGGTAATCTGCGGCCATATCCATCACCCTGAAAACCGCATGATTGACCAGATACACTACCTGAACTCAGGCGACTGGGTAGAAACCATGTCGGCACTTACCGAAGATGAAAACGGAGAATGGAAAGTTATCTATTACACCGAATTGGAACAGCAGGCTACGAAACCTGAAGAAAACAATGTCATACCGCTAATACCTATCGCATCATGAAAATCTTATTTATCGTTCAGGGAGAAGGAAGAGGACACCTCACGCAAGCCATTTCGATGGAGAGACTGCTTAGAAGCAACGGACACGAGGTGGTAGAAGTGCTCGTCGGAAAAAGTGAATCCAGACGGCTTCCGGGATTTTTTATACGGAACATCCAGGCTCCTGTCAAACAGTTTATCAGCCCGAATTTCCTGCCTACCCACGCCAACAAACGGGTAAACCTGACACGAAGCATCTTATATAACTTGTTGAAAGTACCGGAATATGCAGAAAGTATATGCTATATTAACCGGCATATCAAAGAAACCGGTGCCGAACTGGTCATCAATTTCTATGAATTATTGACCGGACTGACTTATTTCTTTTTCCGTCCGGCAGTTCCTCAAATCTGTATCGGTCATCAGTACCTGTTTCTTCACAACCAATTCAAATTACCCAAAAAGAACAAATGCAGTCTGTTTTTCCTGAATTTCTTTACACGACTGACTGCATTGGGAGCTTCACAAAAGCTGGCCCTCTCCTTCCGTTCCATGCCGGAAGACAATCATCAACACATCAGTGTGGTTCCTCCTTTGTTGCGACAAGACGTATTGCAGCAGGAAAGCAAACCAGGCGACTACATCCATGGATATATGCTGAATGCGGGATTCTCTGAAAATATTCTGAACTGGCATAAAAAACATCCGGACACCCCTCTCCGCTTTTTCTGGGACCACTGGGAAGAAGAACCCGTGAAGAAAATAGATTCCACACTTTCTTTCTACCAGCTTGACGATATAGAGTTTCTTCGCCAGATGGCGGGCTGCAAGGCATACGCCAGCACGGCAGGATTCGAATCGGTGTGCGAAGCCATGTATTTAGGGAAACCCATCCTGATGGTACCAGCACATATTGAACAAGAGTGTAATGCTTTCGATGCCATGCAGAACGGAGCAGGCATCATCGACCACAATTTTAACTTGAGCAACTTGCTGCGTTTTTCTCAAAACTACAAACCTAACCGTCTGTTTATGGAATGGGTGAAATCGGCAGAATACATCATATTGAATGAAATAGAGCGATTTGCTCCGCAAAATACCCTGCAAGGAATGTATCTGGTAGAGGAGTTTGTGTAAAAAAATCTAAATAATCGTTCTGAAATCATATTGTAACATAAAATCATTTTCTTTGCAAAAAAAGTGATTTTATGGCCACAAGAAATAGAAAAAAAGAAAAGCCTTATTTGGAAAGAGACATCAGTTGGATGTACTTTAACCGCAGAATCCTGCAGGAAGCAACCCGAAGCCATGTGCCATTGCTGGAACGAATGGCATTTCTTGGCATCTATTCCAACAACCTGGATGAATTTTTCCGTGTCAGAGTAGCTTCTCAAAGCCGCATTGCGGAGTGCATGGATAAATCGGCTGCCAAGGAAAGAGAAAAAGCCAAAAAACTGCTTAAGCAAATCGGAAAACTGAATGCACGTTACGTAAAGGATTACGAAGAAGCTGTAAGCAGTGTGACACAGGATTTGAAAAAAGAAAATATCTATCTGGTATCCAATTCGGAAGTTACTCCCGAACAGTTACAGTTCATCCAGTCTTTCTATAAAGAAAAGCTGAATGGACTTATTGTGCCCGTATGGTTCTCAGCGGTCAAATTATTGGATTACGAAAACGATGAAAATATCTACCTGGCCGTAAAGGTAAGCAAGAACGGTAACAAACCAATGGCAGACTATGCTTTTCTGGAACTCCCGGTAAATATTTGCGGACGTTTTGTGCAACTACCGGATTATGAGAACAAAAGTTACCTGATGTACCTGGACGACGCCATCCGCTGTTGCCTTCCGCTAGTGTTCGAAGGACTGGGATACGACAAATACGAAGCCTATGCCTTTAAGTTTACCCGCGACGCGGAAATGGAAATTGACAACGACCTGCGCACCGGTACACTTCAAAAGATTTCAAAAGGGGTAAAGAGTCGTAAAAAAGGAGAACCTCTTCGCGTAATCTATGATAACAACATGCCGAAAGACCTGTTGAAAAGGGTGTTGAAAAAACTTGAACTTGACAGTCTGGATACAGTAATTGAAAGCGGACGCTATCAGAACCACAAGGACTTAATGAAATTCCCGGATTGTGGACACAGCAACTTGAAATACCCGAAATGGCCTCCTATCCTGAAAAAAGAACTTGACGGACCGGAAAGTCTGTTGAAAAAGATTCAGGAAAAAGACCGTTTTATCCATGTGCCTTATCACAATTTCGACTCCTTTATCCGCGTGCTTCAGGAAGCGGCTGTCAGCAAGCAGGTAACAGGCATTAAAATTACGCTCTACCGTCTGGCTAAAGAATCAAAGGTTGTAAAGGCCCTTATCGGAGCTGCCCGCAACGGAAAGAAGGTAACCGTAGTCATTGAATTGCTGGCTCGTTTCGATGAAGCATCCAATATCAACTGGTCAAAGAAAATGCAGGATGCCGGCATCAAGGTGATTTTCGGTGTAGAAGGCTTGAAGGTTCACTCCAAGATTACACACATTGAGATGAAAAGCGGACCGGATATTGCTTGTATCAGTACCGGAAACTTCCACGAAGGAAACGCCAAGATGTACACAGACTGCATGTTGATGACAGCTTATCCCAAAATCGTGAAGGATGTAAATCAGGTGTTCGAATTTATTGAGCGTCCTTACACTCAGATACGATTCAAGGAACTGCTTGTTTCGCCAAATGAAATGAAAAACAAGTTTGTGACATTAATCAACAACGAAATAAAGAACAAGAAAGCCGGAAAACCTGCTTACATCAAGATAAAGATCAATCACATTACCGACCCGATTATGGTGGAAAAACTGTATGAAGCTTCGGAAGCAGGCGTAGATATTGACCTGGTAGTACGTGGTAACTGTTCGCTGATTACTAATGTACCCGATGTCAGCACACACATCCGGATTCATGGCATCATCGACCGCTATCTGGAACATTCACGTATTTTCATCTTTGCCAACGGAGGAGAAGAAAAGATATACTTAGGCTCTGCCGACTGGATGCCTCGCAACCTGGATCACCGTATCGAAGTAATTACTCCGGTCTACGATCCGGCCATCAAGGGAGAAATGAAACGCATTGTAGAATACGGCCTGAAAGATACCCTGCAGGGACGTATAGTAGACGGTGCAGGCGACAATCTGTTCTGGAGTGAAGAAACGGAAGAAGCTCCTTTCCGCTCACAGGAAGCACTCTACAATTATTACCTGGCCGAAAATGAACAATAACTTAAATGTGATATTATGGACAATATGCTAAAAGACTGCAAGACGTACTATGGAGCCATTGATATTGGTTCGAATGCAGTGAGATTGCTCATCAAATGTGTAGAAGAAGACGAACAGGGAAAGGTTTTCTTTTCAAAAGTGCTTCTATTGCGTGTCCCTCTGCGTCTGGGATTTGACGTATTTGCGATGGGGAAAATTGCCGAAACCAAGGAAAAGAACATGCTCCGTCTGATGAAAGTGTTCCATCACCTGATGAAAATCTACGATGTGGAAGACTACCGTGCATGTGCTACCTCTGCCATGCGTGATGCAAAGAACGGAAAAGATATTATCAAACGCATCAAAAAGAAAACAGGAATCCGCATTGAAATCATTGACGGACAGGAAGAAGCCAAGATGATATACAACAACCACATTGAATGCATGGAAGACCGTAACGGAAACTATATGTATGTGGATGTGGGTGGAGGTAGTACCGAAATCAACTTGCTCTCGCAAGGAGAACTCGTATGCAGCCGTTCGTACAACATCGGTACGGTACGTATTCTGAACAATGCCGTAAAGGAAACTGAATGGGAACGGTTGAAAAAGGACATGCAGGAACTGGCTATTTCTTACCCCGGTACGAACATCATCGGTTCGGGTGGAAACATCAACAAACTTTATCGTCTGGCTGAAAAGAAAGACAAGAAAAAGCAGCGAATAACAGTGGAAGTACTGCACAAACTGCATGAAAGCCTGAGCAAACTATCTGTAGAAGAACGAATGGAAAAATACCAGCTCAAACCCGACCGGGCTGACGTAATCGTTCCGGCTGGCAATATATTCCTGACCATTGCAGACATTATTCATGCTACGCATATTTATGTACCTGTAATCGGACTTGCCGACGGTATCATCGACGGACTGTACGCCAGTCACCTGGAAGAGAAACAGAAGATTTTAGGTATTCTTCCAAGTAAAAAAGATACTTCGGACACACCTGAAGATGCGGAAGAATAAGTCTTATTTTTCTAACAATAAAAACCGCTTTGTGAGCAAATCAGAGAATCCACAAGGCTGTTCTATGTTGCCATGATCTGGGTAAAGAAACACCTGCACATCACATACGCAGAATCCCTTTCCTGAATATCCAGATGAGGAACCCCTTACTCTACCGAGAAGGAACCGCCCTATTCCTGTGGCACATAATCAAAATAACAAGGGAAGAACCGACATTATTCATGTAGTTCTTCCCTTATTGTATAACTATTTTTCTATTATTTATTTCTTCGATTGAGATAGGTGAAATTCTTTACAACTCTTGTTTATATTATTGTCTCTGTTTTCATATAATCCTAAACTGAAAGTACTTCTCTTATTGATTTTCTGCCTTCACTTCGTTGACCTTCACCATCCGGTTCGTCTGCATCTGGTAGTCATTCCGTTCTGCGGTGCAAAGGTATAACCGGGTACGGCAGCTATCAATGTCAAACCTGACGATTTAGCTGAAAAACAGATAGACAGTCTTCAGGATGTATGCCTAACTCTTACGAAGCAAGAGCTACACCTCTGTATGCTGATAAAACTACGTTTCAACAACGCACAGATGTCGGAGATCTTCGGTGTGAATACGACTTCCGTATCTCAGAAAAAGTTCCGGCTGAAGAAGCATCTGAGCGATACTCTGCAAGACGGTCTTCCGGATGAAATGACACTCGACAGATGGGTGGCAGAGTTCTGAAAAATGAAAATGTAGATTATGATTATAGCGTAAGATGTATGATAAATCATTGTGTACCAGCCTAATATGCTTATTTTTATTCAGATTGAAATGTAGATATACTTTTTATACACTTTAAGATTGTATATACTAACTTTGTGGGCGGAATTGATAATCGTAAACAATAAGAGTAATATACAATGAGATTTATTAAAGTATTTTTGTTCTTGCTGATAGGTATCATATTATCTGTCGGTTTATCCGCACAAACCGATAGCGTAATGCTGATTGACGAAAACAACTTAAATAATATATAATTATAAATTAATATTCTTATGACTAATAAATCAATATTTTCTATTTTAATTTACTTTTTTCTATCATGTGCTTTTTCGACTATTAAAGCTCAAACTGATGTTCGTCCTTATAAAGAGTGGGAAGCTACCCAATTCATTGCAGTGAGTGGACATCAACCCGAAGATTATGTCCTTACAGATAACAACTGGGAAATAATATACAACCTACGTACCCCACATACTAAAAACGAACTCCTTGATATGGGTATAAAATGTTCTGATAGTCAATTACTATTGTTGGAAGTAGGAGGACTGATTAATAAAACAGAAGGAAAATGGAAATGTACAATTCCTATTCTTGATAAAGAACAGACTATATCTTTAAGAAATGTAAGTAAGGAGATTGCGACATCTATGTATTCAAAGACAAAGAATGACTTCGTTTCTCTTGTACATACAATTAAAAACATGGGATTTGAAAATAATGCACTTTCATTGGTCTTTTCATATCTTTTAGACGGTAGAATGTGGACAAAGCTGGTTTTATTTGATGATATAAACAACCATGCTGGTTGGAGCGGCTGTTACTGGGTTTTATATGAACCACGCAAAGACCTTAAATTCGGTACAAATGGTTTCGGTGATATGAATTTGATATTAACCTATCTCAACAGTGAAGTTTCGCCAAGCAGTAAAACGATGGATGATAGCGCTGATGAAATATCCAAATATGGGAAAATAAACAATACGCAACTTATCTCTAAACTCATTCCATACGGCCTGACAAACAATAACGGAGACATTCTATTTCCTATTATAAAAAAACAGCAAGATAGTTTTCATCAAATTATTGATAAGCTTGTTAATTCCATCTCATCAGAACTTAAAGACAATTGTGGCAATATCGCAATCCAATATGATATAAATGATGAAAATACTGCAATGGTGATTTTGTATCATGAAGTCATGTGGTATTTAATGGATAATCTGATTCAGGGCAAAGTGCTCAACATACCAGCTGTTTTTAAAGACGAAAAAAAGAACAAACAACGATTAAATGAAGTCGTTTTCTTTATTGAGGGTGGATTAATGCAATAATATCTATACAAGGAGTTTGCAGTAACATTCCGCTATAAAATCAATACCGCCTGAAGCAAATACAAAGGCACTGATGCAGGCGATAGCCAGAAGAACCGTATGTAAATATCATCTTTTATCCTAAAATGAATGCGAATCCATAATTTTTTTATATATGAGAAACTTATTGCTTTTAATTTTCAGTGCTTTTACAGCTATTGCATTAAAGGCACAGACACCCTCTATTGAGGCATTGCGTACATGTGCAGCTGAAAAGGGAATTCCTCCCAAAGAATACATTTTCAAGCTGTTTGAGAAATCGGATATAATAGTGCTGGGCGAGCGTGACCACCGTGATACGGTACAATACGACTTGATTCATGACATCCTAGCCGATCCTCGTTTTGCTGAGCAAGTGGGACATGTCTATACCGAAGTCGGCTCGTATAACATGACCGATGATGTAAACCGCCTGCTGCAAGGCAGTTACCCAACTAAGGCGGCCTTCATGGACAGCCTGTATGCCTATTACAGGAAGACTGAGATTTTCTATCCGATGTGGGAGAAATACAACCGCATGAAGTTCCTGAAAGGTATATATGAAATAAACCGTACTTCTACAAGGAAAATCAAGCTCGGACTGACTGATTGCGAGTTCTTATGGGATGAAATCCGTACTGTAGAAGACTACAAAAATTTCTGGAAATCTCCCGGATTAAACGATCGCGACAGTTTAATGGCTACCCATATTTCTGAAATGTATGCACGCCAGACACCCTTGAATGGGAAGCGCAAGGCTTTGGTGATAACCAATCAGCCGCATGCCATCAACTATTCGATGATTCTCAAAAAGACCAATACGGTTTATGGAGCACAGGGCTGGTGGATGAAGAAAATCCTTGGAGAAGAAAAAGTCAAAATCGTAGTACTGAATTGGTTCGATTACAACCTGTTTGACGGAAGTAATTTCCCGATGACCGGTGACGGACATTGGGATGCTGCATTTGAACTGTTGGAATGCCGCCCGTTTGCTATTGATTTGAAAAATACACCATATGGAGAAACTGCTTACAATGGTCTTGCCGGAGGTACTACGACACATGTAAAGAACAAGTGTTGGCAGGATGTGGCAGATGGACTTATCTACTATGCACCCCTCTACGACCATGTGGCTGCATGGGGTATTGAAGGACTCGTAACCAAAGAGTTTGAACCTGAAATCAAACGCCGTGTGACAATATTCTTCCAGGCAACACAACCCGGTGCAGAAATACCCATGGAGGCTGCCATTGACGAATACAATGTTTTTCATGCCCATCCGGCTGCCATCAAAAGCAAAGAGGAAGTGAAAGAATTGATTAATAAAGTATTGGAAAAGAAACCTTAACCTAACTTTTAATCTTCTGGCTGTCTATATAGCTGACAGCCAAAGGAGCCGTATGTTAAGAATAACATCAATTTCATTTATAGATACTCTTTGAGCATATAGGGGGAATTCAAAGAAATAATTCTTATTCATCTAATAAAATCCGCTTTATGAGCAAATTTCTCATAAAGCGGTTTTTTATTATTCACAACCTGTTTATAAACTGTTATTTTACATAAACATATTGTATTTCAAGAATATACATCTTATGTAAATTACCATGTCCTTCACCATACCAACGGTTTATTAACAGCTTATCCACAAACTTATCCTCCTGAATCATGTCTGCATATAATTTCTTGCACACCAAGACCAGACGTGCCTGTTCATACGAAATGGTACCATCTTCCATCACATAAGGTTTCAAGCCTGAAGCAGCTACTTTATCCATATCCCGGCCTGATTTAGAACCACAGATTTTATGTACCTCTTTATGCTCTTCTCCTAAAAAAGACAAGGTCAGCTTATCTCCTTCTTCGATAAACTCGTATGTATAACGTTCCGGACGAATAAAGATGAAAGCAACTGGTTTTCCCCATAAAATACCGGTTCCTCCCCAGCTGGCGGTCATCATATTAAACTTTTCCTGCGTACCGGCTGTCACCAGCATCCACTCTTTGCCAATGGCATCAAACATATTGTCCTGCAATTCAGACACACTAATTTCCTTCATATCCATTCATATTTAGTTTCTGCAAAACTAAATATTTTTCCTCTTTCCGCCTTTCCCCTTTTTTTATTTTTTAAGCCGAATTAAAATCCTATCCCCTCAAAATATCTTTTCCTATCTCGGCCTTTTAAAGTATCTTTGCAAGGAATATCATTAACTAAAAAAGAAAGGACTGAACCGTGGCAAAAGACAATGAGGTTGTACTGACCCCGATGATGAAGCAATATTTCGACTTGAAAGCAAAACACCCAGATGCCATCATGCTATTCAGGTGTGGCGACTTTTATGAAACTTACTCGGAAGATGCCGTAGCAGCTGCTGAGATTTTAGGAATCACCTTGACAAAACGTGCCAACGGTCAAAGCAAAACGGTGGAGATGGCAGGCTTCCCCCATCATGCACTCGATACATACCTGCCTAAACTGATTCGTGCGGGACGAAGAGTCGCTATCTGCGACCAGCTGGAAGATCCGAAGACAACTAAAAAGCTTGTCAAACGAGGAATTACGGAACTGGTCACACCGGGAGTAGCCATTAACGACAATGTGCTTTCTTACAAGGAAAATAACTTCCTGGCTGCCGTGTATTTCGGAAAAACGGCCTGTGGTATATCTTTCCTGGATATTTCTACCGGTGAATTTCTCACCGCCGAAGGACCTACTGACTACATCGACAAACTATTGAATAATTTTGCGCCTAAAGAAGTGCTTTTTGAACGCGGAAAGAAACCCATGTTCGAAGGAAACTTCGGCAGCAAATTCTTTACATTCGAACTGGAAGACTGGGTATTCAATGAAACGTCTGCAAAGGAAAAATTACTGAAGCATTTCGAAACCAAAAACCTCAAAGGTTTCGGAGTGGAAAATCTTCATAACGGCATCATTGCTTCCGGAGCCATCCTGCAGTATCTTGACATGACCCAGCACTACCAGATTGGACACATCACTTCTTTGTCACGCATTGAAGAAGACCGTTTCGTACGCCTGGATAAATTTACGGTACGCAGTTTGGAACTTGTGGGCAGTATGAATGAAGGCGGTACCTGCCTGCTGGATATTATCGACCACACCATCAGCCCGATGGGAGCCAGAATGCTGAAACGCTGGACTGTGTTCCCGTTGAAAGAAATCAAACCTATCAACGAGCGTCTGGATGTGGTGGAATTCTTCTTCCGCGAGCCGGAATTCAAGGAATTCGTCGAAGAGAAACTTCATCTGATTGGCGATTTGGAGCGTATTTGTTCCAAGGCTGCCGTGGGACGTATTTCTCCTCGAGAAGTTGTACAGCTGAAAACGGCCTTACAAGCTATCGAGCCTATCAAAAATGCCTGCCTGAATGCAGATAACGAAAGCTTGCGCCGTATTGGTGAGCAACTCAATCTGTGCGCATCTATCCGCGATAAAATAGCTAAAGAAATTCAGAACGACCCTCCCCTGCTGGTCAACAAAGGAGGCGTAATTGCCGACGGAGTAAATGCCGAACTGGACGAACTTCGTAAAATTGCGTATTCCGGAAAAGATTACCTGTTGCAGATACAACAGAGAGAAAGCGAACTGACAGGCATTCCCAGTCTGAAGATTGCTTATAACAACGTATTCGGATATTACATCGAGGTACGTAACACACACAAGGATAAAGTTCCTGCAGAATGGATTCGCAAGCAGACATTGGTCAATGCGGAACGTTACATTACTCAGGAGCTGAAAGAATACGAGGAAAAGATTTTAGGAGCAGAAGACAAGATTCTGATTCTGGAAACCAAGTTATATAATGAGCTGGTTTGTGAACTGGCCGAATTTATTCCTGCCATCCAAATCAATGCCACACAGATAGCACGACTGGACTGTCTGCTGTCGTTTGCTAACGTAGCTCGTGCCAATAAATACATCCGTCCGAATGTGGTGGATGATGATGTGCTTGACATTCGTCAGGGACGTCATCCGGTTATTGAAAAACAATTGCCGCCGGGAGAAAAATACATCGCCAACGATGTGTATCTCGACACAGAAGAGCAGCAAATCATCATTATCACCGGACCGAACATGGCCGGTAAGTCGGCCTTGCTCCGACAGACTGCCCTCATCACCCTGATGGCACAGATTGGATGCTTTGTCCCTGCCGAAAGTGCGCACATCGGCCTTGTAGACAAAATCTTCACCCGTGTAGGTGCCAGCGACAACATTTCAGTAGGAGAATCTACGTTCATGGTCGAAATGAACGAGGCAGCCAATATCCTTAACAACATTTCTCCGAGAAGTCTGGTGCTTTTTGATGAATTGGGAAGAGGAACATCTACCTACGACGGTATTTCCATTGCATGGGCTATCGTGGAGCATATTCATGAACACAAGAAAGCCCGCGCACGTACCCTTTTTGCGACGCACTACCATGAATTGAACGACATGGAAGCTCAGTTCAAACGCATAAAGAATTACAACGTATCGGTCAAAGAAGTGGACAACAAAGTCATTTTCCTTCGCAAGCTGGAAAGAGGCGGAAGTGCACACTCCTTTGGTATCCACGTAGCCAAAATGGCCGGTATGCCGAAATCCATTGTCAAACGTGCCGACGAAATATTACATCAGTTGGAAGCGGAAAACCGCCAGGAAGGTATTTCAGCCAAAGGACAGCCCAGCAAACAGGCTGCATCCGACGGAATACAGCTCAGTTTCTTCCAGTTGGATGACCCCGTACTCTGTCAGATCAGGGATGAAATTCTGAACCTGGATGTAAACAACCTGACACCGCTGGAAGCCCTGAACAAACTGAATGACATCAAAAAAATTGTAAGAGGAAGATAATTTGTAACGCTTATGTCAACCATTATTTATCCGGCCCCTATATTCGGCCCCGTCCATAGCCGCCGCCTCGGCGTATCCCTCGGAATCAACCTGCTTCCGGAGGACGGTAAATTCTGTACATTCGACTGCATCTATTGCGAATGTGGATACAACAAAGATTTCCGCCCCAAACAAAAGGTACAGACACGTGAAGCCGTACGTGAAGCACTTGAAAAGCGTCTGGCCGAGATGAAAGAAAACGGTCCTTTTCCAGACGTACTGACTTTTGCCGGCAACGGAGAGCCGACCGCCAATCCTTATTTCCCAGAGATTATTGAGGATACACTGGCCCTGCGCGACAAATATTTCCCCAATGCCAAAGTCAGCGTACTGAGCAATGCCACCCTTATTCACAACCCGAAAGTGTTTGACGCACTCAATAAAGTAGACAACAACATTCTGAAACTGGATACCGTGGATATGGACTACATCCGGACAGTGGACCGTCCTACCGGACACTATGAGGTGGAAAACATCATTGAAGGTCTGAAAGCATTCAAAGGGAACCTGATTATTCAGACTATTTTCATGAAAGGTACCACGGAAGACGGAAAAGATGTGGATAACACTTCCGATAAATACGTACTTCCCTGGCTGGAAGTGGTCAAGCAAATAAATCCCCGCCAGGTAATGATTTATACTATCGATAGGGAAACTCCCGACCAAAAGCTTAAAAAAGCGACTAAGGAAGAATTAGACCGCATAGCAAGACTCGTAGAAGAAACAGGTATCAAAGCCAGTGCTTCGTATTAAAAAACAACAGCGTGTACGAACTCACAAGGAAATTCGTACACGCTGTAATTTTTTAATATGACTTATTCAGGATTTTTCTTCTATCTTGGAGTGATAGCTTTCATAAGAACTCCATTTGGCTTTATACGTCTCCGATTTACCTGAAGGAACCACAATTTTAATTATATTCTCCTTAAATGGGAATGGATTACCTACAAGTGCCGGTGCTTCTTTTCCCTCAAAAGTAATTGTTTCTACAATAGAATTTGTTCTTAACGCCTGGTCTCCCACTTTCTTCACCGATTTAGGAAGGATTATTTCTTTCAACTTTCTGCAACCCACAAAAGTCCATCCTTGAACTTCAGAAAGACTTTGAGGAAATGCAAAAGAAGTCAAAGACGTACAATTCTGAAACGCTCCTATTTCTACCATACCATTAGCAACTTTCATTTCACCCACATAGGCAACTTTACTTAATTGTGTACAGTCACTGAAGGCCTGATAACCTATTCGCAGTATATTATTCGAAAGAGTTACAGACGTTAATTCCACTACTCCTCTGAAAGCTTCGTCATCTACCTCCTGCAATTCTGCTGAAAATACAACCTCTTCCAAATGTGTACCTAAAAAGGCCTGTGAACCTATTTTTTTCAATGAAGCAGGAAAAACAACCTTTTTCAATCCTGTTTCACGAAAAGCATCGGAACTGATTTCCTGCAGAGTCGTTTTAGATAAGTCAACTTCTGTCAAAGCTCCACAATCTTCAAACGCATGTCCACCTATCTCCTTTAAAGAAGCGGGAAACGCGACAGAAGCCAATTTCTGGCTTCCTGAGAAAGCTTGAAGGCCAATTGACTCCAATCCTTCATTAAGCACCAAAGATTCGATATGAGAGTCCCTAAATGCTCCTGAAGCTATACTTCTTACTTCTGCAGGAAGTACTACATGAGTCAAAGAAGGATCGACCAATCCAGTCAGCACCCCGTCTTCTATTACTAATTTATCCGTAGTGTCTTCCGGTTTTTCCACCTCTTCATTCTCATCAATCTCAATTTTAAAGGAATGCTCCTTACCCAATGTTACCGTACCTCCTCTACTCCACCATGTATAATTTGAAGCGTCTTGTAACTTCTGTACCACAAACATCAATTCTACGGATGGACTTTTCACAAACCAAGGCTGGTTTTCCAATACGAAACTAGCTATTCCTTTCTGATTAGTAATGATTTCCATAGCTGCTTTCACCGTGTGGTCTTTCTGAAAATTCTCATAACGATTTTCATCATATAAACCAACTACTTTATTTTCCAATGGCTCCCCTTTTAAATTACACACAAAAACCTCCACTACAGCAGGAGTGTTATTTACAGAAGGAGTTTCTTTCTTGCAGCTCAGAAAAAGCATACACATGCCACATAAAGCTACGGACACAAATTTGATTATGTTCATAGATAACTAATTAAATGATTATGATTTTTTTCAATAGTATTTTCTATAACAAACAGATAAGAAAAAAAGTTTTGTGATATAAACTGAGTAAGTAATCACCCAATATTAAACATTTATTTATCAATCATTTACGTTTATTCAAACTTGTAGAATTGTACAAAATATCTACATCTAACTGAGGATAAATTACCCAATCCATTTTATTTTCTCTTTTTAGAAAATAAAAATATACTACTGATTATCAATAATTTAATCGCTTTGTTAGATTTTGGCATCAAGTTTGATTTACAATTAACATAGAAATTTACTTTACTAACTATTAAAATTGAAGCAATATGAAAAAGTTATTTGTAGCAGTAGCATTGGTAATGGGATTAGGAACTTCAGTTGCGTTTGCAGAAAATTTCCATGCAAGTGTAGATAGTGTAACCGTAGTAAATGAGTTCAAACCAATCGATGTAAAAGAACTTCCACAGGCAGTTCAGGATGCAGTTGCAAAAGATTATGCTCAATTTACCATCAAAGAAGCATACGTGGAAGAAGTAGAAGGAACAAAAACTTACAAAGTAGTCCTGACTGACTCAGAAGACAACACAACCTCTGTATTGTACAGTGAAAAGGGTGAAGTATTGGAATAAGCATTCACACGATTGAAGGGAATGTGCCAAGTACGGCATGTTCCCTTTTTTATTTTCCTTTAATTAGGAAATAAAAAAAATCCTGATTCGAAATGAACCAGGATTTTTATTTTGCGGTGCGTACGGGACTCGAACCCGTGACCCCATGCGTGACAGGCATGTATT
>ERZ1027150.717-NODE-717-length-26985-cov-8.215039_pt1 | contig 26985 bp, 16 predicted proteins | sample MGYA00519276_ERZ1027150 | MGnify/ENA primary metagenome ERZ1027150 (study PRJEB26926, sample SAMN06164860) | human gut metagenome | biome: ENVO:00009003; feature: ENVO:2100002; material: ENVO:00002003 | host: Homo sapiens | place: USA | collected 2012 ... | reverse complement strand
ATGCTTATATAAGTTGCCGTACTTTTATGAATTAAATTTTATAGATAGATTAATGTTTTATTTTATATTTATCACCTTATGAAAAGAAGTATTTTTTTAGTTTGTTTTGTTGTTTTCGGGGTTGTGTCATTGTCGGCAATTGGCTCGATAGTCTCTGTAGCACAGTCGGGTTGGCAGACCGATAGTATATCTTATGGTATATCACGAATGGTTGATATTGCATCTTTGCCCTTGTTAGATCGTGGAATTTCGGTCCATTATGAAGGCAGCATTGATAAAAGAGGAAAGAATGCCGACTGGGATTGGAGTCTTTATCAGGACCAACGTGGAGAGTGGGTAATATTTGATGTTGATGGTCCGGGATGCATTTATAACCTTGTACAACATCGCTATATGAGTTCAAGTGATCCGCTCTTCCGTTTTTATTTTGATGGAGAAGAAACACCTCGTTTTAGCTTGCGTTTATCTGAATTCGGAGAAAAAGAACCTTTTATAAAACCTTTGGCTGAAAGTTATATTGGTCCGTTTGATAACGGAAGAGGGCCCATACGTGTTGCACGGAGTTTTGTTCCAATGCCGTTTAACAAGGGATGCCGTGTAACTACCGATGTGAAACTGGAAGGTTATGAAAGAACCAAAGGTGAAGGAGGTTGGGGACATGTTGTATACCACACTTATGCGGACAATGGTATCAAGACCTTTACCGGGAAGGAGAATTATGATACTTTGATACAATTATGGAAGAAACAAGGAAGCAATCTTTTGTGTAAAGATTAATTGGCATATCATCGTAAGTCGGAACAAAAGATCAATGCTGGCGAGTCCATTACTTTATTGGATGAAAAAGGAGAGGGAGCTATTGGTTCTTTAAAATTTTATCTTCCGGAGATTAATGAGCAGCACTTGCAGAATGTATGGATTCATATGTTTTGGGATGCTCATCAACAACCCGATATTTCTTGTCCTTTGGCGTGTTTGGGAGGTAATTCTTTGGGCTTTCACGATACCAACTATCTGCTGTCAGGATATAACACATACGGTTGGTTTTATAATTATTTTCCAATGCCATATTGGAAGCATGCGAAGATAATAATTGAAAATCGTAGTGGTGTTCCTGTTTCTTTGGGATTTTCTGAAATAGCAGTTTCCCGGTCGGTTTATCCTACATTTAATACCGGGTATTTTCGTAATACACCATATTATACGAGAAAATATGTGGCAGGAACAGATAGTCCGATAGCTGCTATTCAAGGAAGAGGGAAGATGGTTGCTGCCCATATTACATGTCACGCCGAACGCTCACATATTATTTCTTGTGAAGGGGATGTTCGTATATATATTGATGGCAAACGGACTCCACAAGTTGAGAGCGACGGTTCTGAAAGTTATGTTTGTTATGGCTGGGGATTTCCGACTCCGCCCGAAGTGCATCCAATGGGAGGGTATGACGGTCTTTCGGATAACCCATGGTCAATGACTCGTTTTTGTATAGGCGACAGTTATCCTTTCTATTCAGAGTTGAAGTTTGGTATAGAGTCGGGAGAATATAATAATCAGTATTTGGAACATTCGGGTACTATATTTTATTATGGTCAAGATAAAAATGTACTGGTGAAGACTGATAGCTTGGATTTAAGTTCTTCGCATTCCATTAAGCAACACTCTTATAAAGCTATGGGTAATGTACGAAGAACAAAATTGGAAAGTTTCTTTGAAGGAAATGAGGATAGTATTTTATATGTAGGAGAAATTGTCCGGTTTGAAAATTTTAGTAATTTTAGAGTGAACATATCTTCTCAAAATGAAGGAGTGCGTTTGCGTAGGTTGAGCGATCAAAACGATGCTCGACAAGCAGCCCGTGTTTTTGTTGATGGCGAAGAAGTTACAGAACGTTTATGGTATGTAGCTGATAGTAACCCTTATAAACGTTGGCTGGAAGATGATTTTGAAATTCCAGTCAGGTATACTAAGGGGAAGAAATCATTAAACATTCGTATTGTACCAGTTTCTATGTTTGAAGAAGGAAATTTTACTTGGAATGAAGCTGAATATCAGGTGTTTTGTTATATTATTTAGGTATTATAAATTAATACTACCGTGTACGCCACATAACAAAGTATCATAATCGCTCCTTCGATTCTTGTAATTGTTCTCTTGGCAAAAAACAGTCCGAATAACCAAAGCAGAATACCGGAACCTACTAATGTAAACAGGTCAAAATTGGTGATTCCACTAAGATGGAGAGGAGTGATGCTCGCGCTGCATCCCAGTACAAAGAATATATTGAAGAGGTTACTACCAATCACATTTCCAATGGCAATTTCCGGATTTTTCTTTAATGCGGCAACGATAGACGTAGCCAGTTCCGGAAGAGAAGTCCCTCCTGCAACCAGTGTCAGTCCGATAATCGATTCGCTGACACCCAGGTTGCGGGCGATGCCCGTGGCACCGTCGACAAACAACTGCCCTCCATAAATAAGGGCGGCCAAGCCTCCGATGATATAAAGAATGGATTGCCACCAAGGCAGTGATTTGATTTCTGTTTCCTCTTCTATGACCGGATGTTCTGCTTGTTGTTCCATTGTAACCGGCTTGGAAGCGATGGCAAAAGTGTAGCCCATGAAAATGAGAAAGAAGCAAAGCAACAACAAGCCGTCTACCCTGTTCAGGATATTCTCCGGAGCTTTATCCAAAAATACATCATTGGCACAAATCAGCAAGACAATAGAAGAAAGTATGCAGAGCGGAATCTCTTTTCTAAGTGTATTGCGGGTGATGACAATCGGGGCGAATAATGCCGTGCAGCCTACAATCATCAATGTATTGAAAATGTTACTTCCCACCACGTTGCCTATGGCAATATCCGCGCTTCCTTTGAGAGCAGAAGATACACTGACCGTCAGTTCCGGGGCAGAAGTACCGAATGCAACGATGGTAAGTCCGATCACGATGGGAGGGATGCGGAAACGCTTGGCTACCGAGGCGGCACCGTCTGTTAATCCGTTAGCTCCTAGAAGAATGAGGATTAATCCCCCGATAAGTAATAATATATTCATGCTTTTTCTCTTTTAGTGGCAAAGATAATCAATTTGGAAATGGTAATGTCAAAAACAATCCGTATGTTTGCTCTGTTTTTTATGAAAAGTTAGATTAACCTTAATTATAATCAAGGGATATAAGGTATGGAAATAAATAAAATAAAACGGTCGTTACTGATGTTGTTCCTTTCTTTTTTGGCAATCGGGGCGCAGGCACAGTTGGAACAGGCGGTTAAGAAGATATTTGCCGGAGATACAGTAACGAACGGACATGTTCCTTTGAAACGGGATTCGGACTCTATCCATCTGGCGGATATGCGGAAATCGTTGGAAGAAGCCCGGCTCAATGAGGCGAATATGCGGATGGAAATGGAGCAGATGAAGCTCCAGATGGCTACTGCCGACTCCGTCAAGTATGTACAGCAGCGACAGCGTATTGACTCTCTGCGTCAGTTCACTAAGGGAATACCGGTAGTGGCGGACGGTGATACCTTATTCTACCTTTTCACCAAACGAGGCGGATATACTCCTCAGCAACGTGCCCAAATGACCGGTGCAGCGATTGAAGAGATAGGAAGACGCTTTAATCTACAACCCGATTCTGTGGCTATCGACCATTCGGACATTGTTTCCGATTTGATGTACGGCAGTAAAGTCCTGCTTTCTCTTACCGATCAGGATGCTTTGTGGGAAGGAGTTTCCCGTGATTCGTTAGCTAAGGAAAGACAGCAGAACGTCATTACCAAACTGCATGAGATGAAAGCGGAGCACGGACTTTGGCGGATGGCAAAGCGTGTGCTCTATTTTGTGTTGGTAATTGTGGGACAGTATTTCCTGTTCCGCTTGACCAATTGGTTGTTCCGTAAACTGAAAGCGCGTATCCTGCGCCTGAAAGATACGAAGATAAAACCGGTATCCATCCAGGGGTATGAATTGCTGGATGCGCAGAAACAGGCGAACCTGTTGGTATTCCTGTCCAGTATCGGGCGGTATATATTGATGGGATTGCAACTACTGTTTACCGTACCGTTGATTTTCATCATCTTCCCCCAGACGGAAGGACTGGCATACCAACTGTTAGGATATATATGGAATCCGATTCGCGGTATCTTTGTGGGTATTATCGACTATGTGCCCAAATTGTTTACTATCATCGTTATCTGGTATGCCGTGAAATACTTGGTACGTCTCGTCTTGTATCTGGCACGTGAGGTGGAAGCAGGACGGCTCAAAATCAACGGCTTCTACCCGGACTGGGCGATGCCGACTTTCCATATCGCTCGTTTCCTGCTCTATGCATTTATGATTGCGATGATTTATCCTTATCTCCCGGGTTCCGATTCCGGAGTGTTCCAAGGTATTTCGGTATTTGTCGGATTGATTGTTTCGCTCGGATCAAGTACGGTTATTGGCAATATCATCGCTGGATTGGTTATCACTTATATGCGTCCGTTTAAGATGGGTGACCGGATCAAATTGAATGATACCACCGGAGATATCATTGAAAAGACTCCTCTAGTGACACGTATTCGGACTCCTAAAAATGAGGTTGTGACTGTTCCCAATTCATTTATCATGTCGTCTCATACGGTAAACTACAGTACTTCGGCACGTGAATATGGACTGATTATTCACTCGGAAGTATCTATCGGTTATGATATTCCCTGGCGACAGGTTAATCAGATACTGATTGATGCTGCGTTGAATACTCCCGGAGTGGTGGATGATCCGCGTCCGTTTGTGTTAGAGACTTCTTTGAGCGACTGGTATCCGGTCTATCAAATTAATGCTTATATCAAACAGGCAGATAAAATGGCACAGATTTATTCGGATTTGCATCAGAATATTCAGGATAAATTTAATGAAGCCGGCATTGAAATTATGTCGCCGCACTATATGGCTGTACGGGATGGAAATGAGACAACCACTCCCAAAGAGTATCAGAAAAGTAACAATCCTTCCAATAAGGCGGGGGAAGAAAGTAAATCTGAATAGTTATTACTGTCGCCGCCATTATTGCTGTTGTGTTGTATAATGAATATCAAAACGTCCGTTAGTCAGACGTTTGCCGTTGCCGAAGGTTGCACTGATAATATTCAATTCTGGGTCGAAATGGCTTATAAAAGCTGTTCCGTCTTCCAGTTCTTCTCCTCTGAACCGTATATCGGTGAGAGTTGCTTCTTTGCCTTCCTGGGGAGATAAAATGATGAAGTGTATGTTGATGTCAGGTTTGACGGAAACATTGACGGATAGTTTGTCCTCCTCCGGATAGTAGTGGAATGAATCATACGTCCAGACATACGAGTGCCCCCAATTCAGGTATCGTCCTCCCACATAAATCCATCCGTCCATCAGACAGCCAAAGGTGTTGGCACCTGTAGTGGTGGCAGAAGGTAAAACTGTGATGTCAATCGATTCATCTTCCGTACAGCTCCAAAAGCTGATAATGGAAAAAAGAATGAGTATATATTTCTTCATAGTGCTTTTTTTGAGTGAATGTTAAAAATAATAGGATAATCCCGTAGTGAAATTTATTCGTGTGAGGTTGGTATCATTATTGCCATCGAGTTTTACAATAACCCTTTCTCCGTGATAGTGGGTTCTAATTCTAAGCAGTTCACTATACATATATTGTACTCCTAGACTGACTCCCAGATTGGGATTCAGTTTATAGGTAAGATTGGCATTGGTCAGGAGACCAATAGTGAAGGCTTTCACTTTCCGTGTTTTGCCGAACACCTCACTGTTGTTCCGTAGAATGACTCCACCGGGACCAGTTGTTACACGGATTTGCCAATGTTTGGTGTTAGCATTACACATTCCGATTTGAGTACCAATGAAATGAACCCATAAATGGTCCTTCCCTTCCGGATGACTTCCTTTGGAAGAAAATCCGGAGTAGATTCCTCCAAAGACAAAACGTTTGAGAGGGCGGAAATTATATTGTCCATCCCAGCTTACGCCTTGTGCGAGTGTACGTTGGTAACTATGGGTACTTAACGTGAGTGTAGGAGGGTGATGGAACATAACACCGTAGCCCGCGTGAAAAGAGAACTCGTGTCGCTCAAAATCTCTCTGTGAGAAAAGTGGAGTGTGACAGGACAAGGTGAATGCGATTAGTAATAGAATGGCTTTTATGAGTGTTTGATTCATCTGGATTAGTTTAGATTGTGTTTCTTTTTTGCAAAAATAGAAAATAGTTCAGACTTTCTCACAGCGAATCAGAACTTTTTGCCCATTATTTAATGTACTGGCAAATAAGTAGGTATCTCCTCCTTCAGCCAAATGGATTCGTTTGCGGAGTTCGGCTACTGTGGCGGGGAAGTTACGGACAGTTACATTTGCTTTTTTCAGGTCTGCCAGATTCTCCTTTACTTCTTTTTTATTGAAACTGCACTGGTTGACAATACGGAATATTCTTCCGGGGAAGTTTTCAATGAAAGTATCGGAAGTATAAAGATGGCTATTGGGATGCAGTTTGCGGACAGGATAGGCTGCTGCAATGCTTCGGAAAGCACCAGCTTTCAGAAGGGAGACATTCGGTTCGTAAAGATAGGTTTCTAAAGAATCCGTATATGTACATTCACTGCATTGCTCCTGTTCGCGGGTGAATAAAAAGTGTTGTTCTTCTTGAGTCCCTTTCGTGGAGAGGTTCACGCAATGAATGGAGATTTCTGTCGGTGATGTTTGTCCGAGTAGGATAAGTAGTTCCTTACATTCGTTGTTGACGGACAGAATGTGAACTTCCTGTGTCTGTTTCAACTCCTTCAGTGCCAATGAAAGATCGAGCATGGGGGAGAGTTTTATCATTACCCGGTTGGCTTTTTGAAGTAAAAGCTCTTCCAGTTCGGCTACGTTTGGTTCGCAGTCGGAGATGGCAACCGTTTTTCCGCCGTGCTCATTGCGACGCGCGGGGTCGAGGAAAAGGCAGTCTACGGGGGACATTGCTTGCAGGTAGGTTACTCCATCTTCGTTTTTTATGTTTATATGGTTTAGATTCAGTACGGGAAAGTTATGTGCTGCTATTTCGCAGAGTTCTTCCTGACGTTCTACGTAAGTGGCGGATTTGAATCCGGTGGCAAGAAAAGAACAGTCAATGCCGAATCCGCCGGTGAGGTCGGTCAGAGAATCTCCCTGCAAAAGACGTGCTTTGTAGCGGGCGGTGATTTCTGAAGAGCATTGTTCCAGCGACAGATGTTTCGGATACCATATCTTTTCGATCTCCCACCATGAGGGAATCTTTTCGGCTGCTACCTTCCTTCCTGCAATTTGGGTGATGGCAGTTGGCATATCTATATCCGGGTACTTTTTAGCTTGTAAAGCCAGCACACGTACATCGTCCGATGAATGTTCGCGAATAAAAAGTTGGGTTTCAGGAGAGATTTGCATCATGGTGTTATTGTGTTATAGGATATTACAATGAATCGTCGAGCTCTGATTATGGGGTTGTTGAGTGTCGGTTATGGTATTAACTTATACTTCTGTTTGGCTACGTCCCGGCTGCAAAAATTGAAATGCCACCATTCGCTGGGTAATGCACGGAATCCGGCCTCTTTCATCACTTTTCGTAGCAGTAACCGGTTCTGACGCTCTGTTTCACTCATTTTTCCATTATGTACCAATCCGATCTCGTCTGTGATGTGTGCTTCCATGCCTAAGTGGTCTACTTTGGTTCCCATCGGTAGGGGCTGTCCCAGAGAGTCTTGGATACTGATGTCTACTGCCAGTCCGTAGTTGTGTAACCCGCCTCCACGGTTGGGGTTGGAGACATATTTATATTTGGACGTTCCTTTCACTACGTTCCACATCTTTTTCTGTACCGACATGGGACGCGCCGCATCGTAAATGATAAGACTATAAGACGGGTGTAGTCTCTTTAAGGCTTTTTGTGCTTCTATCAGAGCGTATGCCGCATCCGGATGCAGGTAGGCTTCCGTTAAGTTGTCGTAAAGCACTTCGCCTGTGAAATTATCAGCCTGTGTATACATCAGTTTTACAACGAGACTGCTATCCAGGTCAGCTATATTGACGAGTCCTAATGAGTCCATGTAGAGAGCCATTTCGCTTCGCTCCGGTGGTGAAACGGTGGAACATTCTTCGCGTGGTTGTATATCCTCCGTCGTTTGTTCGTATTCCATGAGGGGAGTGCTCTCCTTTTCCTTATGACTGGAAAAGAAGGAGCATCCTGTCAGCAGTAAACAGAAAATAGCTAAACTATATTTTAGAATAATCATTCAACCTTTTGTATTTAGTGTGCCAAAGATACTTCTTTTTGGCTTTAGCTCCAATAAGCTACCTCTCTTACCGTTGGATATTAGCTACTGCTTTCTTCAGATTGGCCACTCCTTTCCATGCGTCAAGCAGGTGCAAAACGTGTTCGTCTTCGGTTTTGCTATGGTTGATAGATAACAGTTCTGCATATATTTCCAGTAATTTCTTTAAGTCTTTGACAGGCTTTTCTGGAAGTCCGGTCAACATTGCCACGATTAGTTTCTCCAATTCCCGGTTATGCAGCGGACTGACGTTTATCATTTGTTGCTGTATCAGGTCAGTGAGTCTTTTCAGCGGTCCCCAGCCGGTATGTTGATGCGAACCTAAGATACTGCCTATGCGTCCACTGTCTATGGAGCCTTGACCTACACGCTCTATCCAGATTTCGGCTGCATAGGAACGGGAAGTTTTATCGGCTACCAGCATGCAAGTGGCTTCCAGCAGATAAGACACTTCGTACCATGTATGCCTTAACTGATGAAGCGCTTCAATGGCAGCTTGGGTGATACCTGCTTCCCTTACCTCATTTAACGTCGGGGCGTATATGGCACTGCGGATGCACCATACCAATAGTGGCTCCGGTATATTGGGAGTTAACCATGCCAAACGTGGTAAGTCGTTCTGTATGTCGTCAAAGCGTTCTATCTGTGGGTACATTTCAACCAGTAACGGATGCGGATCGTATGAATAGTAACTGACTCTTTCATTATATTTGTCTTTATTGATGACATGAGAGTTCTCGCTTTCCGGAATATCGAAAGTAAGAGTTGAACAAATCCATTCTACCGTTTTCTTGTTATAATCCGTGTACGAGTCAGTATACTGATAGGTTCTCCATTTAAAGTTTCCGGTCAGAAATTCACGTGGACTTTTATTATAGGAGAAATCTTTAAATTCAGCATAGATTGTTTCCGGTGATTTCATTAATCCTGCCATCATCCACCAGGAAGGATGATTGAAAGGTGCTTGGGGGAGTACGTCTTTTTTTCCCAGCAAAAAAGTGAGCAGGTGCCGGTATTCTCCTTTCAAACTTCGGAGGAGCAGAGGAAGCTCTTGCGACGAACTTTCCAGTGCCACTCGTGAAAGTGCTGTTTGCATATCCATATCGTCCGGTTCGACATTTGCTTGTTGATATTGTTTTAACCTTTCTATCAGGGTTGCCGGAGCGATAAACATCGGTGTGTGAGTGGGAGTGGACAATAGGGGCAAAGGTTTCTCCTTGCTTTCCAGAAGGTCTAATGTCCGGCATAACAGTTGCTTATGAACGGGGAACTTTATTTTTTTGTTCGTCTTTTCACGAATGGTGAGTTTTTGCAGATTACGATACCCCCATTTGCCTTTTTGAAGTTCGTCTTTTTGTACCATTTTCAGATGTAAGTTGTTTAACTCTTGGGCTTCTTCAGGGAAACGTTTAATCAGCAGTTTGGCATAGTCAAGGAGGAAGGTGGCCATTAACTGGTCTAATATACCATTTCGGGAACTTCCTCCGCTCATCAGCAATTTGTAGGCACGTTGGAGAATAGGGGTCCATTGAGAGATTTGTTTTGCTTCCTGTTGCCGGTCCCATTTCACTAAGGCTCCGAGTAACAGGTCGAAGTGATAGATCTCGTTCACGTCGAGCACTTGGCTGGCTAGAAATATCAGGTCTTCAGTGGAAGTGATTTCCTGTATCCGGTTGTCTTCACGGATGATAGGGAGTATTGGCTCATACGTGAAAGAGGCGGAATCTTCCGGCTCATTATTCTCCAAATACGCTTTCAGCTCCTTTTTAGTATTAGCCAACATGGTTTCCGTATATATGGAAAGTATCTCTTTTAATGTAGTAGATGCCGTCTCTCCATACGTCTGAATAAGTTTGACTATCTTACTTTGGGTGGATTCTTCCTGGCTCGTCAGTCCTTGTGCGGCTGCACAACAGATAGTGTCGCGATGTTCTTTTCTTTCTTTTGCCAGCTTATGGAGTATTGCCAGTGTGTTTTGGTGAATCGCTTTCACGTCCGAAGCAAAAAGCACGGAAGTCTGACTTAGAAACTCTTCAACCTGGAATTGTGGGTGAGTGCATAAGTTCTTCAGCAGTCCGAGTATGATATTTACCGGACGGCTGTGAGGGGCGGACAGAACGGCAAATATTTCCGGTTGTAGTGTCAGTTGTTCTTCTGTGCTGGGGTTAAGTGCGGTAAACATGCCTGCAAACCAACTACTTAGGTTTTTGTTCAGATTCCGGTTGACGGCAAGCAGAGATTCTTTTAATACACGCATACGATCTAGTTGACCGTGTTCTACGAAGTATCTGAAAGAGAAATAAGGCTGTCCGCTTGTACGATTATCCGTCCAGTTTTGTCCGCAATCGTATTGGAACAGATACCAGATATGTTCTTTGAGTGTGATTGCCCGCTTTTGCAGGAAATCGGTATTGTTCATGTAGTTCACCAGATAACCGGCGATGGTTTGTGGAGAGGGTGTTAGGGTGAGTACTCCCTGTTCTATCCAATCCATCAGAGTTTCGTAATTCATTCCATAGAAACCGCCGAATTTCCTGCTTTCACCCTCTTTGAAGAAACTGTCGATCCAGGAAGGAATATACCACGGAATCAATTCGTTCAGCTGTTCTGTATAGATTCCCCATTCGTGTTTGCGGAATTCTTTTAGCGAATAGATGACGAGGGCGGTAAGATTGATGATACGATGCTGTTCGGGAGTTCCGCGTGTACCGTATGTGTTCTCGTTAAGTTGCACGAATTTATTGTAGTGTTCTTCCAATTTGTTAAGGCAGGGAACAAGCGTTTTTCGTTCTTCCTGCGTTAATCCTTGCAGAAAAGGGATGATGGCATCGCCTTGTCCTTTTTCTACTATCTCGTTGAGGCGTTCTTCTATGGTCATAATCATGAATTTGTTATAGGTTGTTGAGTGAAGTCGTCACTTTTTTCAGGTTGCTGTTTGTGCCCCATTCTTGTAGGCGTTGCAGGATTTGTTCGTCTGTAACCTTACTGTGGTTGATGGTCAATAGCTCCAGATAAAGTTCGAGCAGTTGTTTGAGTCCGGTAACGGGTTTGTCTGGCAATCCGCCTATAAATTCTGTGAGCAGTGCTTCTAGTTGCTGGTTGTGGAAAGTACTTCGTTTGTACATGCTTTCGTACACTTGTGTGGTGAAGCGTTTTAGCGGAGCAAGTTCCATCTGGATGAGGCGGGCCAGGATTTCTCCTACCCGGTGATTGTTTATTCTTCCTGTGGATATTCCTTCTACCCATAATTCGGCTGCATAGGAACGGACTGTTTTGTCTACAAAAAGCAGCGAACCACTTAGTAGGAGCAAACTCATCTCTTTGAGCGGGCAGTGGAAAGACAACAGCATGCGCAAGGCACAGGCGAGGGTGCGTTTGCTGTCTTCCTGCGGAGTGCCGAAAGTCATGTAGCAAGTGATAATTTGGGCTATTAATGGTTCCGGGCGGTTGGGAAAGCAGCATAACAAAGGTTCCATGTAACGGGAATCATCCATGTTATATTTACTGTTGATAATCAGATGTTCCTGCCATAACTGGTGGCTGTTGTATTCAGTATATGTATGCCATTTGTAGAACTCGAGTTGGAGCAGACGCCTGTCAGTTTCGTATGATTTCTCTTTGGGTTTCACCTCTTTCCACTCGTAGTCTCCTGTCAGATAGTTGTGTGGTAATGTGTTACAGGCGAAAGATTTGAATGCTTCGAATTCCGTCTCCGGTGCTTTTACCAGTCCGGCGGCCACCCAGGCAGTCGGATGATTGTAGGGCGGTTCGGGTAGCGTGTTTTCATCCAACAGGAACAGAGAGAGATGCAGGTATTCATCTTGCAACAGTTGCCGGGCGGTGGCGATGGCTTCTTCTTTGTCTTCCATGGCACATCGGGCAATAGCTAGCTGGAAATCCCATGGACAGGGTTTCGTTTCTGCTTTCTGATATACGGCAAGCCGGCGTACCAGTTCGGTAGCCTGTACGTATGCCGGGGTATGGGTGGGAGTAGAAAGTAGGGGGAAGGCATTGCCTCCTTTTATTTTACGGATCACATTTAGCCATAAATGTTTGATGGGTGTGAAACAGGTTGCGTTGCTGTAGCCGGGTTTCCAGTCGGCAAGTCGTTTGAAAGAGCGCTCGTCATAAGCTCCTCTGTTTTCATCTATTCCTTTCAGCCTTTCTTCCAGTCGGGTGAACATATTTCTCAAAAATCCTGTGTTGGAGGTATCTTTCTGTGCCCATAAGCGTTGATATTCCAGTAGGAAGGTAGCGAGAAGATCTTCGTATGGCTCCCAGCTATTGGCAACGATAGTGGCAGCCCGTTGGAAAACAGGTTCCATCCGGTTGAGATCTTCTTTGTCCAATTGGGGATGGAAAGCAATGATGGCGGCGATGGTTGTTTCTATCTCCCAACTTTCCTCCATGTCGAACAAACGACTAAGCTGGAACAGGAAATCTTCTTTGTTGGCGGGGAAGGGAATAGGGTTGTCTTCCCTGCAGATGTGTACCGTTTCTCCCACACTTGCATCGGGCTCATGGGGTTCTTCTGTAGGCTGCGGTTTGAAAGAAGAGAGTATCGCATGCACGCTTTGAAACATCTCCGGTTGATAAGATTGCAGTGTTTCCTGGAGATTGGATGAAGAGGCGTCTCCATATTTTGATATAAAATTAGCGGCTTTCTTTTGAAGGCTTTCGTCTTTCTTCAAGAAGAGTTGGCAGAGAGTGATGCAGCAGGGCTCTTTCATCTCGGGATGTTGTGCGACGATCTTTTCAAAGAGGGCGTAAATGGTAAGCAGCGAGTTTTTGGGGCTGGAGAAGAAAAGGGTGGTTGCACGTTCGATGAATTCCTGATAACGGAATCCTTCTTCGGATGCAATATTTTTCAACTGTTGCAACATCACGTTCACCGGTTTGGTATAGGAAGAGGTGAATATTTGCATCATCTCTTCTTGCAAGGATAACAGTTCTCCGGTAGTTGGTTGCAGAGTTTCGAAGAATCCGGCAAACCATCCTGCCATATCTTTTTTGAAACTCCGGTGGAAGGTGGCGAGTATGGCTTTTAATAGGCGTTCTCTATCCAGATGGCCGTCCAGCGAAAAGCGGTAGAGAGCGGCACTGATACTTTCATCCCGTGCGGTAACTCCTTTTTTATAAGCCTCTTTGGCGCAATCATCTTGATAGCCGATGGACGATTCGTATTCGAAAATCGTCCAGATATGTTCTTTCAGGGTGATGTCCCGCTTGAGTAATAACTCACTGTTGAAAGTATCGTTTCCTTTAGGTTCCTTATTTCTGATGCGGGTAATCCAGGGGAGTACATGTGCAATGCGGCTTGGAGCAATTTCTTTGAGGTATCCCATATCCATGAGCTGCATCAGCTGTTCGTAATTGAGATTGAAATTAAACCAAGTTTTGTCATCATTGATAAAATCAGTCAGCCAGGTGGGGTAGTAGAGCGGGAGTAGTTTGCAAAGCATATCAAACTTCACATGATATGCCATATCCATCTCCCGTTTGTTGGCGCAGACAAACTGGACCGCAGATAGAAAATGTGCCCGTGCCGCACTGCAGGTTGTCTCACTACTGAAACCGGCAAACTTACTTTTTATCCATTGTAAATCCCGGATAACCGGCAGCAGCTTCCGCCTTTCTTTCATTGGTAACTCCAGTAATCTCTTGACAAAAGGGATTAATATCTTCTCTTCATTCTCCGGAGTATCCACATAAGCCTTGGATAATTTCTCGAGTTCTTTTTTTAGTTCTTCCATTGTACTAGTTTCTTTACTGCCAGAATATGTTTGCAAGCTCCCCGTTCTCCTTGATTGCTGCTGAACCAGGTGCAAGTGCAACGCTCCTTCTCACTTTCTCTGTCGAGAATGACCGTATGTCTGACACCTCCGCTTCCTGCCACGCGTGCTTCTGTCCGTTTCTCGTCATTCGATATGATTTTTACTTTTTCTTCTTCCAGTAGTTTTTCTGCAGCTATCATTCGAGGATTGAGACTTAAAATACGTTCGGTTTTGAAAGGCAGGCGACGGTAGAAGAAGCTGTTTTCATCCAAATCGAATCCTAATAACCCCATGGCTGCCAGCCGTGCCGCGAGAGAATCTACCTTATCCAGGTCAATATGTTCCTCTATGGCAAAAAGAGTGGGGTTGAACTGTTGGTTGGCATAACTGTATTTATCCATTGCTTCTATCCATCTTTCGGGGACATCTTCGAGCAGAGATTCCAGTGCGGCGCCTTCTCCAGAAAATCCTCTCCAACATTCGCGGGAAAGAGAAAGGCTGAAGCGTACCGGACCGAAATAAAGTTGCCAAATGGTAGATTGCATGGTGGGATGCGCAAAGACTTTCAGCTCATCGGCAAATGGAAGCAAGGGCTCGAGCAGACGTAAGCGATGAAGTCCTCCAATGCAGACGGCATTCATGCTTTTCACCGGTGAAAAGGCGGGTTTTTGACCGCGCATCACTAAATAATAGTCGCATTTCACACTACTTTTCGGAAGAGTCTGGAAGAGTTGCAAGGTTTGTATGCGATTGAAGGAGTAGAGCTGTTCCGCAACGGATTGATAAATCTGTACCGTAGTCAGCCCTTTTATCCATTTCACGGGAAGAGGTACTTTTCGTTCTATCACTTTCTCACCTTTATGATAAAGTCCCACCTCTTTGGGACCGACCGACATTACCATATTCTCCTGTCTGCCTATTCCTCCTAAGGCAGAAATCATTCCGGGATTAAAATCTACGTTTGTTGTCCCGTTTTCCAGAAATTCTCCGTCGTGTCCGTCAGGAAGCACGTCGACTCTGGCATATACACCTGCACAATTAGAGAATCCTTCAAAACGCAGGCGGTCATTTCCTGCGGTTACAATCGGATCTTTCAGCATGGAAAGCTGTGACGGTGTCAGATTAAAACTGGACTGCACAACATTGGATAATGCGATGAGGCAGCGTGCTGTCATGTAGGGTTGTGTCAACTTTCCCCAAAAGAAACAGGGTGTTTCTTTCTTTTCTATTTCGCTGTATTTGGCAAGAAACAGTTCGTCCTGATCGGCTGACCGTTGCAGTGCGGAAGGAGCTGCATATTGGTAAGAGATGGTATCAGTCATAGATAGTAAATCTGAATTTGGTTGTATATTCTCCAAATATAGAAATTAATTCTTAGTGAAAAAAAGAAGTAGGAGAATTTACATCGCTTTGGAATACTGATATTATAAAATATCGTCAAATGAAGCATTTATGCCTCTTTTGGCAGCAAATATTAAATACAATTCTTTATAGTCAGGCACAATTTTTTATACATAAAACAACTATTATTTATAACTATTCTTAATTTCTACGTTCCTTTTTGCCGGAAAATAATACTTTTGTTCCCATAATTAGAATGTTTTAGTAACAGATTCTAAATTAAGTCTTATGAATTTTTAAAGATGAAAAAGACAGCTGTTTGTGAAAATCGCTAATATTGTTTGTTTTGTTTGTGTTATCCCATTTTGAGTCAGGTGTGACTTCAAAATGGGATTTTCGCTATAAAGACAGTCTCAAAACCACCTGAATACTATCAAAAATGACCTAAATTCTATCAGTGGATAGATTTTCCCCTAAACAATGTCTGTTCTTCACCTGCCACATTTGTTGAAAACCCGTAAACTTGCAACATCAAAATGATGATAACGAATACTCACAATTTAAAAATAACGTATATGAAAAGTTTAAGCTTCAGGAAAGATCTGATAGGAGTACAGGATGAATTACTCCGTTTTGCATATAAACTGACAACCGATCGTGAAGAAGCAAACGATTTGTTACAGGAAACCTCATTAAAAGCATTGGATAACGAAGACAAATATACCCCCGACACAAATTTCAAAGGATGGATGTATACTATAATGCGGAACATCTTTATTAATAATTACCGCAAAGTAGTGCGCGATCAGACATTTGTCGATCAGACTGAAAACCTCTATCACTTAAACCTGCCGCAAGATTCAGGTTTTGAAAGTACGGAAAGAGCTTACGATTTAAAAGAAATGCACCGTGTAGTCAATGCTCTGCCGAAAGAATACAGAGTTCCGTTTGCTATGCATGTTTCAGGATTCAAGTACCGTGAGATTGCAGAGAAGTTGAATCTTCCGTTAGGTACTGTAAAAAGCCGCATATTCTTTACCCGTCAGAAATTGCAGGAAGAATTAAAGGACTTCCGCTAAACGTTTACTATCAATTTTCAGTTGGTATCAATAGGTATAGGGCAAAAGGATCTCGTTTCCTTTTGCCTTTTTTATTTTATGTGTTGGAGGTTTGTATTTGTTATGGGAATTTTTTCAGTAACTTTGTCACTGTTTAATTGACTGCTCTGACTTATCAGTCAAGGATAGTCGATTTGCTTCTCTAAATTGTCGAAGAATGAATAAAGATATAAATGTTATGATAAAAGCGATCATGCTCGATGTGGATGGAACATTGGTAAGTTTTGAAACTCATAAAGTGTTGCCATCCTCTGTTGATGCCCTTAGGAAGATTCATGACGGTGGAATTCGAATAGTCATTGCTACCGGTAGAGCGGCAGGCGACCTTCATGAAATAGCTGCTGTTCCGTATGATGGAATTATTGCATTGAATGGAGCTGACTGTGTCTTACTGGATGGCACTGTGATAAGGAGACACCTTATTCCAAAGGATGATTTTAAGAAAGCCATGGAAATAGCAAAGGCTTTTGATTTCGCAGTTGCTATTGAACTGGATGAAGGCGTGTTTGTCAATCGGCTGACTCCGACTGTCGAACGGATAGCCAAAATCGTGGAACATCCCATCCCTGCCGTTGTAGACATTGAAGAACTGTTTGACAGAAAAGAGTGTTGCCAGCTTTGTTTTTATATCGATGATGAAATGGAACAGCAAGTAATGCCGCTTCTGCCTAACCTTTCCTTATCACGCTGGCATCCCTTATTTGCTGATGTGAACCTTGCAGGAATCAGTAAGGCAACCGGACTTTCAGCTTTTGCCGATTATTATGGGATTGAGATGGCGGAAATAATGGCTTGCGGTGATGGCGGTAATGATATTCCTATGCTGAAAGCTGCCGGAATCGGGGTAGCTATGGGAAATGCATCGGAGACTGTCAAGGCTTCAGCCGATTTTGTTACTGATACCGTTGAGAATGACGGTTTGTGTAAGGCTTTGAAATACTTTGGAATCATTTAAGATAACTGTAGCTCTTTTCCAATATGTTATATTCAGTCAATACAACATCATCACTAGGTTTCCATGTTACACTCTTGAATGTAGTATTTCCAGAGTAATAATAGCTTTTAAAGTATATTTTAGTGCTTCAATTAATAAAAGTGCCGGGTGTCAAAGCAAACATTTGACACCCGGACAGTTCTTATTTGTCTTTAAAATCGGTCAAATCAGAATCCACATATATCTTTCCTTTTCCCGCCTCCATTTTGACAGAAAAATCTTTTCCAACAATTAAATTCCCATTCGTTTTCAAATAGATTTCCTTATCCGGACTCTTATTCTCTATAAGCAGATTCTCTCCCGAATGAGTAAACACGGAGTTAGTAATACTTATATGGGTAGGTGGATAACGATCGAAATCTACACTATGATCAAACCGTATCCCATTGTTTTTAAACTTTGAATTTGTGATCGTTATAAAATCACAGGGACTGGATATTGAAATCATGGGTTGGGAATTATCGCTCAACATATTAATATTATCAAGCACTATATTCCCCTGAACGGGCATTAAAGCTCCTGGATAATATGAATGTTCATAATTATTGCCATAGCACATCAGTTGAAACGGAGTACGGACACTATATAGAAAAATATCCCTGAAAACAACATTACGCACTTTAGCTGTATGAATGGTATCAGTTTGAAACATAAGCCAATTGATACCATCCAGCTTTTTCATTCCTTCATTAAAATCCGGACGAGTATTCGACTTATAGACTTTACCGTCAATCTCTTCTACGACACGATAAATACGCCCGTTAGATAGTACAGCATTACCGTGTCTCACTTCCATTCCCGGTTTCCAGTCTATCCATCCCGAAGCTACTATTTTAGCAAATGCACCTTCAAGATAATCATCGGGAATATCGGTACAGTTTTCAATAATGCCATCTTCTAAATCCCCATATTCAGGATTGGCAGACACCCAATCGCCAGGAACAAGAGCGATTGCATCATCAGCAGTATTAAAAACAACATTACTAACGCGAAAACGTTTGCCCGGTCCAAAATGGATACCATCTTTCTTACCTTTAATAATCGCATCATTTATCAGCACATTTTCAAAAGTGCATATATGCAGACAAAATTGTCCTTTAGCAAGATCCAGACAACGGAAACGTTCTATCTTAAGGTCTTTTACATAAAAAAATGCTATATGCCCCCGAAGTCCATAAATCTGATCCATCCACAAGTCAACGCCATTTACTTTTAAATTAAGTCCTATAATCTCTATTTTATGATTATACGTCCGTGTTAAAGCTCCTTTATTTAGAAACACATGACTAAATACTTTTTTCTCTGCGGATTTCTCTAAATAAACTCCATTACCAAATACTAAAGAAGTATTGTCACCAATAAAAACTGTATTTGCTATTTTATATGTACCTGGCTGATTTACTGTTATGGTTCCGCCCTGGTCAACAGCTTTCTGAAGTGCTTTTGCATTATCGACTCCACTTGCTTTAGGAGAAAAGCCATAGAAAGAAGCATCTATATATCCGTTCACATTATTATCTATCGCTTTCATTGTGGAACTGAAAGTCAAGACTACAAAAAATATTATGTAAGAAATTGTTCGCATCATAATTTTATTCAATGATTATTTGCATGATATCCGTTCATTCGTTTAATACAGTCATACGAATGAAACTAGTAAGTTTATATATAAGGTTTTTGTTGGATGTTCATCATAAGCTTAAAACGAATACTTACAATATTATCTGAATGACTTCTCAAACAGCTAATCAACATCAAACTTCACTATCTCTTTATTATTGGTCCCAACAAAAAGTTCATAGCTACCTTTCCCTATGACTTTTTGTCCGTTATCGTCCAGTTCCATAAAGGCCATATCATCTACAGCTAAGATTATTTCTTTCTTTTCTCCTTTTTTAAGGGATAACCGTTTAAATCCGGCAAGTGTATAACGAGGAGTATGTTCTGATCGTGGTGATACTTTCCGAACATAGATTTGAACTACTTCGTCTCCATCTATCTTTCCTGTATTGCTAACGTTTACTTTTACTTTCATTTGTCCCGGTGTAGCATCTACAAGAGCCAGATTACTGTATTGAAAAGTAGTGTAACTTAATCCATAACCGAAATCCCATAAAGTTTCTTTCTCAAAATAACGATACGTATGTCCCTTCATGCTATAGTCTTCAAAGTTAGGAAGATCGTTAACTGATTTATAAAAAGTAACCGGAAGTTTTCCACCAGGGTTATAATCTCCAAAGAGAACATCGGCAACGGCATTTCCGCCTTCCTGCCCGGGATACCAGGCTTCCAGTATGGCATTTATGTTTTCTTTTTCCCAGTTTATGGATACTGCACTACCATTCATGAGGACAAGCACCATTGGTTTATTCAATTTTTTTAGTTCCTTCATCAGGGCAAGCTGTGGAGCAGGTAAATCCAATGTAGTACGGTCTCCTTTATAAAATCCTTCCAGATCAACGTTCATTTCTTCGCCTTCGAGCAAGGGGGATAATCCCATGCAAAGAATGATAATATCCGATTGTGAAGCTATAGCGATGGCTTCTTCTTGTAAACGGTTGTCCGGTCGTTGCCACAAAAGGCGTTCGAGTGCCATTCCCCGATGTCTTTTTAATTCCAGTTTCAGTTCATATACTTTGTCTGCTTCAAGAGTAAGCTTTTTGTAAGATTTTGTGGGATGATGAACATCATGTGTGGAACCGATTAATTGATTATCTACCCACATGGATAAGTAAGCTGAATGATACCCCAAATAGTATTCTCCGGTAGCTGGCGCTTTTAGATAGCCGGTCCAACGTACGCTGAAATTGTGTGGGTCCAGTTCTTTCAATGGAGCTTTGTGCCACCAGTTAAAGTCGATATTCGGATCTTTTCGGGTTAGTATGGCATTACCGGCTAAAGTATCATTGTCAAAGTAATATCCGGTTATTCCGTGCTGGGTACAGAATTGATCGGTGAACAGATAATCGGTAGGTATAGGAGTTAGATAAGGAAGCCCATCGGCCAGGTTGCATCCTTGCGCATAGAGGATTTCACTATCTGGCAGCTTGTTCTTTATACCCTGCAATGCCGTAACCGGATTCTTTGAGAAACCATTATAGTTGGCATACAATGTTTCTGCGTTATCAGCGTTGGGACCTATAACTGCTATTCGTTTTTTTTCTTTCGATAAAGGAAGAATAGATTGGTCATTTTTGAGTAAAACCATTGATTTGCGAGCGGCTTCGCGTGCCAACTCAACATGCTCTTTGGATTCAACTACGGCCAAAGGTATACGGGAGTAAGCTATGCGCTCATCCGGATCGAACATTCCCAGCTGGAATCGTGCCTTCAGCAATCTGCTCAAAGATACATCGACATCGCTATCTTTCAGCAATCCCTGTTTTACTGCTTTAATTAGAGCGTGGTATGTTTCGCCACAGTTGAGATCCGTTCCTGCCAGTACTGCTTTTGCAGCAGCTTCGGCAGGAGTGTTTACAACGTGATGTTCGTGCTTGTTATAGAAGTTTGATATGGCTCCGCAATCGGATACAATATATCCATTGAATTTCAGTTCGTGGCGCAGTATCATATTGAGCAGTTCGTCACTGCCACAGCAAACTTCACCGTTTGTACGGTTATAGGCACACATTACCGATTGGGCATTAGCTTCTTTTATAGCTTTCTCGAAGGCGGGTAGGTAGGTCATGTAAAAGTCGTACATATCTGCTACGGCATCAAAGGAATGACGGTTATACTCGGGGCCGCTGTGTACAACGTAATGTTTGGGGGTGGCGATAAGTTTGAAATAATTGGGATCATTGCCTTGCAGTCCTTTGATAAAAGCTACTCCCATTCGGGCGGTAAGCAAAGGATCTTCACCGTATGTCTCCATTCCTCTGCCCCAACGCGGGTCGCGGAAAATATTGATGTTGGGTGTCCAGTAAGTAAGTCCTTGATAATAATCGTGCCAGCCACGTTTTTTGAAGTCATGGTGTTTTGCCCGGGCTTCGTCGGATATAGCGGTAGCGATGTTGAATATCAGTTCGTTGTCGAAAGTGGCGGCCATGCCTATGGCTTGTGGAAAGACGGTGGCTTGTCCGGAGCGGGCGACACCGTGCAGACACTCGTTCCACCAATTATAGGATGGAATGCCAAGACGGTCAATTGCTGGGGACTCGTGCATCATTTGGCCTACTTTCTCTTCGAGTGTAAGAAGGGAAAGCAGGTTTTCTACACGTTTTTCAATGGGCTTGTCGGGGTCCTGGAAGTCATACCTGTAAGATTGTGTGGTACAGGCAGCCAGTAATAGCAAGAAGGGGATTGAAAGATAAAGGTGTTTCATGATAGTTATGTGGTTTTAAATAAAGTAATTTATTATGGAACAATAGTAATTGTTGTACCATCATTATTAAGTTGTACCTCTTTTACAATTGTATTTCCCTGATAGGTAACCGTGATCCGGTATTTCCCGCAGAACCCTCTTACTCTGCATTCTCCTGCTGTAGAAGTTGTTCCGACATAATTAGTATTCCATTTCTTGGTCACTAGATTGGTGAAGACTTTGCCATGCGGACGGATACTCCAATCTTTATTCCAGAGTGCAGCAACGGGAAACCAGTGTTGTCCTTCCCAAAAGCCCCACTGTAGTAAGCCAGTGGTGGAGGGGTGACTAAAGACGGCGGTGATGAAATCGCCCAGATAACGAGCTTTGAAGTCATCGTCATTGCTGTTGATGTCAAATTCAGTGATAATAAGTGGCAAACCGAGAGTAGCGAATTTATCGAGCCTTTTCAGTATAAGGGGGATACCCGGCGGGGTGCCGCCAATGTGGGCTTGTTCGCCTATACCGCCGATAGGGGCACCCTCGTTGATGAGGTAACGGGCTGTTTCAAAGAAAGAATTGCTCGCTTCTTCGCTGTGGAACATGGTATAGTCATTCAGAAACAGTCGGGCATGGGGTTCTCCTTTGCGGGCCAATTTGAACCATTCTACCATTTCATGCTTTCCTAGTATATCAATTACATTGTGGTGGGCATAAGGTTCGTTGATGATGTCCCATTCATTGAATTGTCCATACATGACGTTCGTCTGGTCTTTTATATTATTGTAAATAGTTTGTCGCAACGAGTCGGGATTGTTGGCCAGACTTTGGAGAAACTGTGGGGAATGTTGCCATGATGGCCATACCATTACATGTCCGCGGACGGAGAAGTTGTGGTTGCGTAGCCACCGCAGGGCTTCAAGCGTGCGGAAGCCTTTCTGTGCTTCGGGCTGGTGGCACCATACTTTCCATTTCATCTCATTCTCGAATACAGCTTGATTAAAATAGCGTGACATAGTGTCACGATAGATTTTCGAGTCAGTGCTTTTTGTGTCAAGCAGTCTTTCGGAACTGGTAGCCGTTCCCCAATTAAAGGCGATGTGCTGCAGGTTGGCTGTTACCGTGGCACCAGGTACGGGGGTGCCAGTGGCATCAGTTACTTTTATGGTGAGATCGCCTTTGCGATACTTTTCGATTCTTGCTTCGGCTTCCGCACGCCAAGGGGCATCGGGCTGGTCGCCTTCATACTTTACTACGGTGCGTGGAAGGTCGGAAAGGGATACTCCTTGTCCGTAATTGATAAAAGTTACGGGGCTGATTTCGAACTGCTGCGGGTAGTGGTCGAACCGTATGACTACTTGGATATCTTCGGGAGCAACGTCCTTTTCGAGTTTGAAAGGAATACTGGTCTCTGTCCATTCATTACCAAAAGAGATGCCTCTTTCCAGATATGGAGGCCATACATATTTGCCGTTAACAAGTTGTTCGATACGGAGTTCGACAAAACTTTCGCCTGTCTCTCTTTTGCTTTGCAGGCTTCGGGCACTGAAGGATATCCAAAGTACGTCGCCTTTGTGAAGTTTTTTATTGAGGTTGCCATACAGACCACCGGAACCTGTCCCACCAGACGAGTTGATTTGTAGAGCTTTAGTAAATGGCTGCCCTTTGACAGCTACCTGTTTCACGGTAGCAGATGGTTTGCCTTCGGCGGAATACTTTAGAGCATCGACTTTACCGGACAGTAGAGGAATACCTGCAGGGACCTGCGCTTTTAAGGAAATTGTATACGCAATGAGTAGCGCAGCGAATAAACATTTTACAGTCGATAATTTCATATATACATATTTTGAATGTTAATAAATAAGATACCTTTGTCACTCCATTTTTGTATGAACGTGATTTTGATTTGACAGAATACCTGTTAAAATCATTATTATGCCTAGTGTTGAAATCATATCCAAACCTAATTTTAACTTATAACTTTCTATTGTAAATGTGATTAAAGGGATGATATTCATCCACAAAACAGTGACCAACACTCCTAATCGTCTTATTGCGTTCAGATAAAACAGACAAGCAATCAGGGAGGCAAAGATCGATAATTTTATTATAGGAATGATTTGCTCAAGCCTCATCAATGAGAGAATTTCATCCTGCCGGATGTTAAGTAAACATACGGGTAACAGGAATATGGCTCCCACTGTATATTGAACGAACAAGATATGCCTTATAGGATACTCAGCCGACAACTTCTTTATCAAAATGGGATAGAACAAGATTGATCCTGCACATAACAATAGATATATTATTCCTTTCGGTGTGACATTCCACATTGGCAGTCTGCTGTATGACAGCAAATATACTCCTATTAGCGAGATGATAAAGCCGGTGAGCATTACAGGTTTTATCTTCTCTACCCTGAATAATAAGATGATACCCGGCAGAAAGAACGGGAATATATTCTGAAGGAGTGAAACGGTTGTTGCTGACATCTCTTGTAAAGCATAACTCTCTCCCACAAAATAGAGACAAGGCTCAAATAAGGAGATTAGTGCCAGATATTTATAATCCTTTTTACGAAAGCACATTGCAGGCCGTCGTATCAGATAGATGATCCCCACAAGCAGGACAACTGTTATTATCCTCATGGTTACAATTGTCAAAGGACTGTAAGTCATGAAAGCTTCATTATACCATACAAAAGAATAACTCCATGTAAGGATGGCTATACATATACCGAGCGAAGCAAATGCTTTCTGTCTGATTGCTGTGGTCAATATAATGTCCGGCTTAAGATTTCTAATTGTGTACTTGTGGGGAGCTCGACAAATCTGGCAGAAAAACCTCCCACACGAACGATCAGGTTCTGATAGTTCTCCGGATTCTTCATCGCCGCTTCCAAATCGCCCCTGCCCAAACAATTAATCATCGCTTGTGCACCTCCCTTTTCAAAATAAGTAGCGAGTAGCGCTTCTGTTTTGGGACGGTGCATATTGAAAGTCTCTTTTGAGAATGCCATGTTTTGTACAGCTCCTGCATGGATTGTTACATCTGGTTTAACAATCGAGTTCAGATAGGCCGTAATGCCATTTTTGTCTGCTCCTCCAGTAGCAGCGTTTGCATTTGCTAGAAAGGTAAAGGCTTTTCTGCCATCGGCTGTTGCCGGTGTATTTTCACCCATTGTTACGTTCGCATTGTTATTAATGATAACGATAAGATATGAGTCAAGTCCCGCTTTGGGACCCATGTCGCGTGTGTAATTGCAAAGATGTGCATCTATTTCCACCCTGATTTTATCCGCATAATCATCATCATTTCCATATTTGGGGGCATTGAGCATCATATTTCTCTCTCGGTCGAACCCTTCAAAATTAGCATCCAATATCTTCACTAGTTGTTGCAGACTCATCTTTTTATCCTCGTAAACCAACTTTTTAATGGCTGTCAGACTGTCGGCCGTATTCGTATTTCCGTATGCTTCCAGAGTGCCTCCCAAATGGTGTATTCCACCGGTAAAGATCGGTTTTCCTCTCTTTATACAATCATCGAAGAGCAGACTCAAATAACAGAAAGGCGCCTGTCCGCCGATAACATCGTATTCCAGTTTTTCATGGAAAGCCAGTTGAGTGACATAGTGTTCTACATTTTTTTTGTAACAGGATAATAGTTCTTCGAAGGTGTTGAATTCCGTATACTCCTCCGGCGCAATGCCTTCTTGTCTCCCAGAAACAGAATTCAATCCTTTGTGCAAGGTTATATTCAATACCTGTGCAAGATTTATCACACCGCTAGGCGTACCCACGCTGCGATGATACAATATATATTCTCCACACCCGAAAGGAAGATAGTTTATCGCCTCCTCATAGGACACCTTAAAGGCGTTCATCACAGCAGGTATATTGACGTCGTCATTATAGAGCATGGGGTAAGGATTGCCTGTTCCGATAACATTCAAGGCTGTTTGGTAGAGAATAGGGTCCTGCTCTTTGTCGAAGCGTAGCGTAAACTGCGGGGTAATACCTTTTACCCGTTTGGTAGTCTCCATGGCTGCCAAGGCAAACCGATTGGCATTCGATTCGTTACGTCGTCCTTTTCCTCCTACAATCACACGGGCATCCCACGTCGTACCCCGGCTATCGATCATTAGCCATAGGTTAGAAAGCATTCCGATAGCTTCTTCTTCAGTTATTCTTTTTTCATCGATATCTTTCGCGTAAAGGTCTCCCAAGTACTCATCCATCCGACCGTAATTGATGCTTCCGCTGAGAACTGCCCAAAGGAAGACAAGCTGTATACCTTCATGGAGCGATTCCGGCTTTTGGATGCTAATTTTTCGTAGCGTCTCTTCTAGTTGTAGCAGTTGCTTTTGTCTGTTTCCAGCAGCTGATTTTTGTGCTATTGCGGCTTTGTCGGCATACCACAGGGCTATTTCTGCAAACAGGTCTAATGATTGTTCAGAGGCGTCCCAAAAAGCAAGCTGTTCTTTTGTGGCTGCTGCCCCCGCTGACTTCCGGCTTGTTTTTATTTCTTTGCGCAATCCGTCTATTCCCAGGCGGCATAATTTATCGTAATCGCATTGTGTTCCCGACATGCGGTAGAGGGGGGCTGCCGCAACAGGTTCTTCTTTCCATCCATCCGTATAGAGAATTTGATTCATCTGCCGGGGGAAAGAGGCGCGCGTTTGGGCGTGTCCGTTTTCTTTTCTCCAGTAATCAATGAGTGATTGTACTATCTCTTTGTTTTTTGCAGTCAACCGTTCGTCTTTTTTCATTCTCTCCAATGCTGGGAAATCTACACAATACCCACCGGTTTCAAAGGCTTGGGGAGAAAGTACTATGCCCTGATATTTTGCTCTACCGACAAAGAGGTCATTCTCTTCGAGCTCGCAGAACATGAGCGGATACTGTACTTTCATGCATTCAATTTCGCATTTCATAGGTTGAGTAGCGTGAAATTTCTTGTGTTTTACTGTAAATGTGTTTAAGTGAGTCACCAGTTGATTAATATCGTCATCAAAACAGTTTTTCATTTTATGACCGAAAAAGCTGTTAGCGCTGAGGTGTTCTGCCCATAAAGAGGGTAAAACGATAGATACCCTGTCTCTTATACACATCTCCGAGCCCACGAGACTGCAGCTAATCTCG
>ERZ1027150.713-NODE-713-length-27006-cov-13.416719_pt1 | contig 27006 bp, 23 predicted proteins | sample MGYA00519276_ERZ1027150 | MGnify/ENA primary metagenome ERZ1027150 (study PRJEB26926, sample SAMN06164860) | human gut metagenome | biome: ENVO:00009003; feature: ENVO:2100002; material: ENVO:00002003 | host: Homo sapiens | place: USA | collected 2012 ... | reverse complement strand
GTATGTCTTTATTCTGCATATCAAGGATAATCCTCTCCTGTGTGTAAAGAGGAAACTCCTGAGTACGTCCTGCTTTATTCTTAAATCCCGTCTGATGCATGGTTTCCGGTAGCTGTATTGGTGGAATCATGCATGATCCCGGAAATCTTCATCGGGTTAGAATCATGACGTGTCCGGACGTAGTGGCTATGTATATGCATCCTCTGCTTCTGCAGACTTGTTCCCTGCTTGACACGATTCCTTTTTGGAGCTTTTATTTCTGTCCCTGATCTTTTGGATATATTGCGTTGTGGATGTACTGTTTTTATTCCTGTATCGAATGGATGCTTCTGTACCCTTATCTATAAACGTTATGCGGTAATGGAGGAAAGTTTGATAAAGAGAATTGCTCTGTCAATAGAAGAAAAGATTTGACAACAGAGAGAGAATGATTCCATGTGATAGGAAATGATCATTTCAACTTGCAACAGTACAGATTTCTGTTTTACTACTGCTTATTATATATTCTTGATGTTACTCACCCGATTGCATATATTTAGATTCTGCAGATGAACTCTTTTTAGGACTTTTCCTGCTGTTTCATAAACTTAAGGAATGTTTCTTTTTGATGATCAATTGTGTGAGTAGAAATCCTGAAAACAGCTTTTTGTATTCTATAAATGACCAATATATTCTTTCATATATGTATTTTGCCTCTTTAATAATTGGAAGGCATAAATGATGACTTATGAAAAGTAATGTAGAAGAAATAAAAAATGCTTTTGTAGGTGTTTATTAGGGCTTCTGGTAAGTTTTTTCTTTGTAAGAGTACTCTTATACTTTTTCTTGTCTTTTCTTTAAATAATCGAGTAAAAATAGCCCTAGTGCTAATTGAATTATAGGTTATGAGTTTATATAATAAAAATATCCTCTTGTTTGAAATACTCTATTGAGAAGTATATAAACAAGAGGATATTTTTATTATATAATCAGCAAGTAACTGCCCGATACATTAATCTTTCTTTTCCTTGTGTGGATAATCGATGGTATAATGTAGTCCACGGCTTTCTTTACGCTCCATAGCCTGACGTGTAATCAGATAACCTACATTAATCATATTACGGAGTTCACAGATTTCTCTGGAAGCTTTTACGCGCTTAAACAGACGTTCTGTTTCTTCGTACAAGATATCAAGTCGGTTCCATGCACGTACCAGACGAAGATTGCTTCGTACAATACCCACATACGATTCCATAATCTGATTCACCTCCTTCATACTTTGGGTAATCAGAATTCGTTCTTCTGTGCTGATTGTACCCTCATCATTCCACTCCGGAATATCTGTATTGAAATCATAGCGGTCGAACACACTCAATGCATGCTGAGCAGCAGCTTCTGCATACACAATTGCTTCAATCAGTGAATTAGAAGCCAGTCGGTTTCCTCCATGCAGTCCGGTACAAGAACATTCTCCCAATGCATATAGGCGTTTGATGCTGGACTGTCCATCCAAATCCACCTTAATACCTCCACACAAATAATGAGCAGCCGGAGCTACCGGTATATAATCTTTTGTAATATCGATTCCCAGGCTGAGACACTTCTTGTATATATTGGGGAAATGCTTTTTGGTCTCTTCCGGATCTTTGTGTGTCACATCCAGATAGACATGATCATCTCCCCGCTGCTTCATTTCGCTGTCGATGGCACGCGCAACAATGTCTCGCGGAGCCAATGAAAGACGAGGATCGTATTTCTGCATGAATTCTTCTCCTGCCAGGTTCTTCAGGACAGCTCCATATCCTCTCATTGCTTCAGTAATCAAGAAGCTGGGGCGATCTCCCGGATGATACAAGGCAGTAGGATGGAACTGGATAAACTCCATATCCTTGACAACTCCTTTGGCACGGTATACCATTGCGATACCATCTCCGGTAGCAACCAGCGGATTGGTAGTATGAGTATACACCGCTTCACATCCTCCAGTAGCCATGACTGTCACGCGCGACAGGAAAGTATCTACCTCACCCGTTTTTTCGTTCAGTACATAGGCACCAAAACATTTGATTCCCGGTGTATGACGAGTAACAATAATACCCAAGTGATGCTGTGTGATGATTTCTACCGCATAGAAATTGCTGAATACAGTAATATTAGGATGTTGTTTTACCGCTTCAATCAAGCTGGTTTGTATTTCAGCTCCCGTATTGTCTTTATGATGTAAAATGCGGAACTCAGAATGTCCCCCTTCTTTATGTAAGTCGAACTCCCCATCAGGTTTTTTATCGAAATTTACTCCCCATTTGATAAGTTCATCTATTTGAGCAGGTGCATTTCGGACTACCTTCTCTACTGCTGCCGGATCACTGATCCAGTCGCCGGCTACCATTGTGTCATGAATGTGTTTTTCGAAATTATCTACCTTAAGATTGGTAACCGAGGCAATTCCTCCTTGTGCGTAGTAGGTATTGGCTTCTTCGAGCCCGGCTTTGCAGATCAGTGCAACCGAGCCTTTGTGCGCTACTTTCAGCGCAAAGCTCATTCCGGCAATTCCTGAACCGATAACGAGAAAATCGAATTTTCTTACCATAGCATTATGTATATATATTGTTGCAAAACTACAAAAAAACTGATACTGCTGTATGTGCTTTCTTTGTTTTTTCTAAAAGTATTCCGAATTGTATAGTTTTCGATGATAATTTGTTATCTTCACCCAATAAATCTCAATGTAGAAACAATGAACAGAACATTTCATTCTAAAGTCGATTGGTGGTACTGGTTGCTGATAATTGTGACCGCCTTTCTATTATTTGATTTCTTTTGGTTTCATTATACGCTTCTTACCCTTCTATTGTCGGTAGTCATGATTTTTGAAATAGAGATGCTGATTCATACCTGCTATATCGTAACGGGAGACGGTAAGCTGAAGATTGAAACCGGACGTTTTATCCCGAATTCCACCATCGAACTGAATTCCATCGTGGCCATACACGAAACAAAAGGATATTCTGTAGCCCCAGCCTTGTCTGTATCCCGTGTCGAGATTGTATACCGTCTGGGTGAAAAGAATCATACGGTACAGATTTCTCCTAAAAACAGCAGTGAATTTATCCGCTGGATACAGAAAAAAACAGAACAATAAGAATGGAGGTATACAATGGTACAAGTATTTAAAAGTCGTACAACTGCATTTCAGATAACAGTCTTTGTGCTGGTGGTTGTAGTGTGTATACTTGTTCCATTGCTGGATGCTGCACACAGCTGGAGTTGTTTGGCGCTATTGACTCCCGTAATCTTATGGACAGACCGTTTTCTGACACGGATTGAGGTATACGAAAACGGAGACGTATGGATTCGTCGCGGATTTACCGGAATCACCAAACTGCACGGAATTCTGCAGTTGAAATACGATTCGAAAAAATGGAAGAGCCAGCAAATCCTGCTGCATCACACAAAAGGATACTGTACTGTTGATCCGATGGACCGGAAAGCTTTCATTGCATACATGCAAAAAGTCAATCCGATGATGGAATACATTGAAAAATAGATTAACCTTAAAATAAACTAAGATGAAATACCAAGTAGCGATTATCGGTGGAGGGCCTGCAGGCTATACAGCAGCCGAAGCAGCCGGAAAGGCTGGTCTCAGTGTAGTTTTATTCGAGAAAAACAATGTAGGTGGAGTTTGTCTGAACGAAGGATGTATCCCCACTAAAACCTTGCTTTATTCTGCCAAGGTATTCGATTATGCCCGTCATGCTTCCAAATACGCTGTGCAAGTACCGGAAGCTTCATACGACCTGGCAAAGATTATTTCCCGCAAGTCGAAAGTGGTACGCAAGCTGGTATTAGGAATCAAAGCCCGGCTTGCTGCCTGCAATGTGACATTGGTAACCGGAGAAGCGCAGGTTGTCAATTCCCATACAGTACGTTGTGGTGAAGCCGAATACGAATGCGAACACCTGCTTCTTTGTACCGGTAGCCAAACATTCATACCTCCTATTGCCGGTCTGGAAGAAACCGGATACTGGACACATCGTGATGCCCTCGACAATAAAGAACCCATCCATTCGCTTGTCATTGTGGGAGGAGGAGTCATCGGTATGGAGTTTGCTTCTTTCTTCAACAGTTTGGGTGTACAGGTTACCGTTATTGAAATGATGGAAGAAATTCTGGGTGGAATAGACCGTGAACTCGCAGCCTTGTTACGTACCGAATACACCAAACGCGGTGTAAAATTCCTGTTGAATACGAAAGTCACCGCATTCAGAAAAGACGCAGCCGGTACCATCGTATCCTACGAAAATGCAGAAGGTACAGGTGATGTAACCACCGAGAAAGTCCTGATGAGTGTAGGACGCCGTCCGGTTACGCAAGGATTCGGACTGGAGAACCTGCAACTTGCTACCACCGAACGAGGAAACATCCGTGTAGACGAATACATGCAGACTTCCGTACCGGAAGTTTATGTGTGTGGCGACTTGAACGGTATTTCTCTTCTGGCTCATACAGCCGTACGCGAGGCAGAAGTCGCCATACACCATATTTTAGGCAAACAAGACCCTATGAGCTATCGTGCCATTCCGGGAGTTGTATACACCAATCCCGAAATAGCTTCTGTAGGAGCAACTGAAGAAACTCTTCAGGCATCTGGCACCACCTATCGTGCCATTCGGTTTCCGATGACCTATTCCGGTCGTTTTGTAGCCGAAAATGAAGGCATGAACGGCTTCTGTAAAGTACTGGTCGACGAGAACGATGTGCTTTTAGGTGTACATCTTCTGGGAAATCCTTCGTCGGAACTGATTGTGCTGGCCGGTATGATGATAGAAGACAGAAGACGGTATTCCGACTGGAAAAAGTACGTGTTCCCTCATCCAACAGTAGGAGAAATATTCAGAGAAATAGACTAATCTGTATAATAGCAATATGAAACGGTTACAGTGGACAATATTCATCTGGTTGTGTAGTCTGTGTGTGTTAAGCGCACAGACTCTTCGCGAACGTTTGGACGCATTGGTACAGTCTGATCCTGTGCTGCAAAGGTCGGAAGTCGGTATTACCGTGTTCGACCTGACCGAAGGAACCTCCCTTTATCAGTATCAGGCCGACAAACTATACCGTCCGGCTTCTACCGAGAAAGTCATTACAGCCGTTACTGCCCTGGCTCGCTTAGGAGAAAATCATTGTTTTCGTACCCACTTGTCCTATACCGGAACCCTTTGTAAAGACACATTGAAAGGCAATCTTTACGTGGCAGGAGGCTTCGATCCGGAATTTACGGAAGAAGACCTGGACCGTTTTGCACAAGCCGTATACGATGCCGGTATTCGTACGATAGAAGGAGACCTGATAGGCGATGTATCACTGACCGATTCCGTATACTGGGGACCGGGATGGTCGTGGGACGACACTCCGGAGTCTTTCCAACCTTATCTTTCCGCTTTAATGCTCAACCGGGGATGTGTAAAGATAATCGTTACCCCTCAGTCGAAAGGAGAGTCTCCCCAAGTAGAGGTTAATCCTGTATCCGATTATTATACAGTAGACAATCAGGCAAAAAGTTACGATGCGACCAGTGGAAAACTGCGTATTACACGCGACTGGCTTCGTAACGGGAACACCATCCGTATTTCGGGCAATGTCACCAGACAAACCACCCGTGTACTGAATCTGTACTCTTCCGAGAATTTCTTTCTGCAAACCTTCCGTTGCCGTCTGCGTGAAAAAGGAATTACCTTGCATGCAGTATCAAAAGGCCTTTGTCCTTCAGATACCATCTCCCTTGCGGTATGCAGCCGTCCGATAGACGAAGTGCTGAAGCGCGCATTGAAAAAGAGCGATAACTTGTCGGCCGAAGCCCTGTTTCATCATGTCGGAATTCAGGAAGCCGATACACTCTATGTAGGGTTCGAGGAAAGCCAGGAAGCCATCTGCCGGTTTATGAAAGAAGAAATCGGTCATTTACCGGAGCGCTACCGGATTGTGGATGGAAGCGGAGTTTCCCTGTACAATTATGTGTCGCCGGCTTTGCTGCTCGCTTATCTGAAATACGCCTATTACCATGCACCGGTATTCCAGCCTTTTTACGAAGCTCTGCCGATAGCCGGAATCGACGGAACCCTTCAGGGGCGTATGAAAAAAGGAAAAGCCTTTCGCAATGTACGTGCCAAGACAGGCTCTGTGACCGGAGTAAGTTCGCTGGCAGGCTATGTACATGCTTCCAACGGTCACATGCTGGCCTTCGTCATTATCAACCAGAATGTGTTGAAATCCCGTGAGGCCCGTTCGTTTCAAGACAAAATATGCGAAATCTTAGCCCGTTGAGTCTCGCTAAGATTCCGCATATTCCTTTATAAACTATTTTTTCAGTCGAATACTTTAAACTGATATCCCTGTTCCAGCAACCACTCGATGGAGCGGGGCAATGCATACTTCAAGTTCTGTTCCGACTTCAATGAATCGTGGAAGGTAATGATAGAACCGTTCCTTGCATATTTCTTGACCTTTTCGAACACCTGCGGTCCGTTCAGTCTTTTGCTGTAGTCGCGGGTAACCAAATCCCACATCACAATCCGGTATTTGCTTCTGAGTGTCCGATATTGTCCCCATCCCATGTGTCCGTGTGGCGGTCGGAACAGATCCGTATGCAGATACTCGTCGGCCTTATCGGTATTTGCCAGATAACTTTGGCTCTTATACTCAAATCCGCGGATATGGTTGAACGTATGATTTCCTATCCGATGTCCGCGTTCTACCACTTTCCGATATTCAGCAGGATGTTTGCGCACATTGTCGCCCACCATGAAAAAGGTAGCCTTGATGTGATACTTATCCAGCAAGTCGAGCACCCATTCGGTTATTTCCGGAATCGGTCCGTCATCGAAAGTCAGATACACTGCTTTCTCCTTTTTATCCATACGCCATAAGGCGCGTGGATAAAGGAGACGTATCAGTTCAGGAGGTTGTTCTATAAACATACGCTTATTGGGCTGGTGTGTTACTTCCTATTCGTTTTTCCAGTACAGAGTACAGCTGTTCAAACTTCTGTGCATAGTGCAAAGCCGATTTCACTTCTTTACCGTCTTTGGTCTTCAGCTCAGAAAGACTCTTGCACACATCATCCAATATATAGAAATTACGCATGCAGTTTTCGCTCGACGAAGCAAAGCGGTCGTCGTCAAGGCTCAGGTACCACATGGCATATTCAGTCGCGTTGTTAGCCAGTTCATCATAAATCGCTTCAGCTTTTTCCGGATGTCCCAGTTTGGCATAGCAGTCAGCCATTTCCTTCGAACTGCTGTACAGATAGTCGTGGCGTACGTTGCTGCTTGGTATCATCTTCTCGCAGTAATCCAGCACCTCAAGCGCCTTGTCATTCTTGCCTTCTTTTATCAGTTGCGAAGCCAATGTCACAAACAGGCGGCGATGTGTATCACACATGCGCAATACCGTTTCGTCCAGATAGATACCCGGAGCATCGATACCTCCAAACTTAAACTTATGCATCAGGTTGTCGTACATCTTTTCAGTATCAATGTGTCTGCCCAGTTTGGCATTGTTGAACGGAGTGATGCGGTAAGCCAAGCCTTCCTGCAGGAAGTTGTTGGTCAGATTCAGATGATTGTCCGAACCCACCGTAATTGCCATATACATCGGGCGTTCCCAGTTGGTATTGGCAAGCATTTCCAGCATCATCAACTCTGTTTTTGTCAGCATGCGTTTACCCTTCAGTGAGATAGTCATATAGTCTGGAATAGAATCCGGAATCAGCATATTCGAGCGTTTGATAGCCTCCTTGTCCAGTGTCATCACGATACTGTCTGTAGGAATCATCTGCAAACCGTCTTTCGGAGCACGTACCCAGTACTTCATGATATTCTTCAGTTCGTATGGATTTTCACCGAATTCCTTCTTTGCTTCTTCAGGATTCTGCTTGTAGAATCCTTCGATAGCCTTCATGGCTTCCGGACGTACATATACTATTTCATTATGTCCCGATACATAGTCGATACGATCCCAGTTGATAGGTACAGACGGAGAATCGTAAGCCGGACGGCGCATCTGGTCGATGTACCAGTCAGTCTGCAGGTAACTCAGGTTGCAGACACGCACATCGGTACGGAAACCTTCTGTTTCCTGGTTGTACCAGAGCGGGAATGTATCATTATCTCCGTTGGTGAAGAGAATCGGGTTACCTTCTGCCTGCACAGAGTTCAGATAATTCTGTCCGAAGTCGCGGCAAGTATATCGTCCGCTTCTGTCGTGGTCGTCCCATGTCTGGCTCACCATCTGTACCGGAACCAGCAGACAGACTACACTGGCCAATACCGATGCCGGGGTCTCTTTCATCTTTTTCCACAGATATTCGGAGATGGCTGCCACACCCAGACCAATCCAGATGGCAAAGGCATAGAACGAACCCGCATAAGCATAGTCGCGTTCGCGCACCTGTTGCGGCGACTGGTTCAGATAAAGAACGATAGCCAGTCCGGTCATAAAGAACAGGAAGAATACAATCCAGAATTGCTGGATACCTCTTTCTCCCTTATACGCCTGCCAGAACAGACCAATCAGTCCCAGAATAAGCGGCAGACAGTAGAACACATTGTGTCCCTTGTTGTTTTTCAGTTCACTGGGCAGCAGACTTTGGTCGCCTACCAGATAATTATCGATAAACGGAATACCGGTAATCCAGTTGCCATGTTCTATCTCGCCCTGTCCCTGTATATCATTCTGTCGTCCGGCAAAGTTCCACATAAAGTAGCGCCAGTACATAAAGTTCAGCTGATAAACAAAGAAGAACTTGATATTCTCCCACTGGGTAGGAATCTTCAGCATCACCACTTCACCTGCCTGGTCGTAAGGCACCTGACGGCCTTCTACACCGCCCAGCCAGCTTTCGTAGGCCGCTGCATGATCCGAACTCCACATACGTGGGAACAGCATATTCTGTGCATACTTATATTCTGTTTTGTGGCGGACTATTTCGTAGCTGTCTTTTTCGTCGGGACGCTCTTTCTCTTTACGCTGATAAACCGGAGCTCCTTCTACCACATCGTACATATAACTGCCGTTTTCTTCCTTGATGGCCGGTTTCGAAGCATAAGTCTGACCGTAGAACAACGGACGTGTACCATACTGCTCGCGGCCCAAGTATTCACCCAGTGTAAAGATATCCTCCGGTGAGTTCTGGTCCATCGGTGTATTGGCAGTAGAACGGATGACAATCAGTGCATACGAAGAATAACCTACAACCATCATCATCATACACAAGAGTGCAGTATTCAGCGTGCGGGCGCTGACACGGAACTTCTCGCTCAAATCGGCAAAAAGATACAGTCCGATAAGAACTAATGCAACCACGCCAATCAGTATGCTGCTCCATCCATGTCCGTAGAACGGAATACCCAGCAAGGCGATGGTAGTCAGGAAAGAGATGTTCATCCGCTTGCGGCTTACTGCCACATAGCTTTCGTATACACCCCAGATAATGCTGGCTGCAAGGATAATGATGTAGACAATCAGTCCGGTATTAAACGAGAATCCCAGGCTGTTGACAAAGAACAGTTCGAACCATCCTCCTACCTTCACGATACCCGGTACGATACCGTACAGCACTGCTACAATCAGTATCATAGAGCCGAAGAGAGCCAGAAGGCTTCCTTTCAGATTGGCATTAGGATTCTTTTTATAGTAATATACCAGTACGATGGCAGGGATACAAAGCAGGTTGAGCAGATGCACACCGATGGAAAGACCTGTCAGATAGGCAATCAGCACCAGCCAGCGGTCGCTGTGTGCCTCGTGTGCCCGGTTTTCCCATTTCAGTATCAGCCAGAATACCAGTGCGGTAAACAGGCTGGAGTATGCATACACTTCTCCTTCTACAGCACTGAACCAGAACGTATCGCTCCATGTGTAAGCCAGTGCACCTACCAGACCGGAGCCCATGATGGTAATCATCTTTCCGGTTGTCATTTCCTCGTCTTTGGGGCAAATCAGTTTCTTGGCCAGATGCGTGATGCTCCAAAAGAGGAAAAGAATACAGGCGGCACTCATCAGTGCACTCATGATGTTCACCATCATAGCCACTTGCGACGGGTCGCTTGCAAACTGGCTGAACAGGTTGGCTGTCAGCATAAAGAAAGGAGCACCGGGCGGGTGTCCTACTTCCAGTTTATATCCACTTGTGATAAATTCGGGACAGTCCCAAAAGCTGGCAGTCGGCTCAATGGTCATGCAGTAGGTAAACGCTGCAATGGCAAAGGCAAGCCATCCCACCAGATTGTTGATTTTGTTGTACTGCTGTTTCATGTAAACTATTTTGTATGCTTGTTTGTATTCAATAGTCGCAAAGATACGAAATAGTTGTCATACAGCATTTATTTTGTTTTCTGAATCAGCGGTGATACGTTTTTTTAACGGATGAAGGAGAATACAACAACGATTTATAGCTTTGTGTGGCTTTATAAATACAATTATTAGTTTGTAAACTCATTCACATCCAGCAGACAGATGTTTAGTTCGTCTCTGTGTACAATTACGGATTTATCCATCCATCGGTCGATTTGTCGTTCTTCATCTATGTACCTCACTTGGAATGTGGCTTCACTGGAGTAACTATCACACATCCATGTAGGATATGGAATCACTTTTAATATTATGGTAAAAGGAAGAATAGACTCTTGTTCCTCCGGGGTAAGGGAAAACTGTTTGTCCATCTCGTTCATTTGTATTTCAAATCTGCCTCGTGAAAGGTTATAGGCAAAGAAGCGGATGTATCCATTGTATTTAAATGTGGTAAAAGTATGCTCCTTCTCTTTGTATGCAAGTGCATCATGACTTACATAAATATCGTAGGGATAGCTTGATATAGGTAATAGGCTTTCCCGAAATCCATTTACTTCCATTGTAGTATCACAATAGATAAATTCATTGGTAACGGGGCAGTTTTCTATTTTCCCGTTACCGTGTATGGTGAATAAGTCTCCATAATTCCCATTTTCATCGTGTGAGCATCGTTGTTTACCATAGGGTACAACGGTTGTATTTGCCCAGTACTGTCGGTTGGCATCGCGTCGTACAATTGCTTTACTTAGGTCATCAAATAGTCCATAGGCATAGGTTTTCCTGTTTTCCAATCGTACAGTAATTCCGTATAGTGTATTTTCATCTTGCAGGATGTTTTCACCATAATCAATAGTAAGCTCTCCTTGAATTTGGGTGAGAGAAGTTTCCATATAGTTTGGCTCATTACACGGGTTGTCATCGTCTTTGCATGCCCATAGCATGAAAGGTACGAATAATAAAATAAGTGTTTTCTGTTTCATGGTTTTGTATTTTTTTAATTTGATTGTAAGGTAGATAAAGGTTTTGAAATAGAAAAATCGGATGCCTAGTTTAACGCGGAAATAATTGTTTTATGTCTGCTTAAGAGGGAATATCGGTTTGTCAAAATGCCGTTGAAAAGACGAGAATACTTTCATAAAAACGGATTTCTTTCTTTGAAACGGACTGACATATTGTTGATGTAAACTACTCACGCCTTGAGGCATGAGCTTCGGATACGATTGCCCAGTATTCAATAAAGAGTTTTACAGATATTTAGTCCATCCAAATGATATAGATGAATGCATAGATAATTTAAGGTCAAAAGCTCTTAATATAAGAGATTGTTTTATCGTTTCTTTTCAGATTCTTTTCCATCTTCTTGTCGTATGCCTGACCTCTGGGTACCAGATAGAGAAACATTACGCAGTCATCCACTATCTGTACATGATAGCTGAAGAAGGCACGGTAACTGCCTATCCTCAGACGGTAGATAAACTTGAAATCCACCAGCTTCTTGCAGTCCGTCAGTTCTTCAATGCTCCCGGCATTGATAACTTCCTATACCGAATTACGCACAGAATCCAGCATTTTGCCGAAAAGTGAGACTGCCCATTTTTTTATAAATATTTCGTTTATATTGATTATTCATTAAAAATAGGCGTCTGAACAATGTCCGCAGTTATGCTAACAGCTTCTGTATCACTATTTCTTGTAATATCCTTACAAATAATAAGCGTTTTAAGGCCAGATTCAATAGGAAAATAAGTCCATGTCTCAGAATCCATTTTAGATAAGCGCACACAATAAGAACCCGAAGGAAGGTTACAACGAACTGCCGAACCGTCTGCGGGATTAGGAGTCGTTATTTTTATGATAGGTGGTTCTCCATTTTCTAAATGCAAAGCGCTATAAATCTCTACAGTATTAGGAATAAACTCTTTAAATTCTTTTCCATAACTGATATGTAAATTATTATCAGGTACTTCATCTTTACATCCAGTTACACTTAATAACATCAATACTGTTACTGCAAATAAATAGATTGTTTTTTTCATAATTAATATAAATTAAAGATAGTAATAGGTATTTTACAGACAATTAGTAACATAGCAACAAAAGCATTAATTTATAATGCTCAATTATAATATTTAAACGATTATTACTATGTTTCTAGATTCTAAAGTTACAAAGATTTATTGTATGGCCGATGGTTTTTGCAAGGAATTTGCATTACAACAAGAAAAATATATGATTGAGGATAAGAAGACCAAACATCGTGACAACCCCAACCGTATGAGCGATGCTGAGATTATGGTTATTCTAATCTTGTTTCACTCCGGTGGTTTCCGTTGTTTCAAGTATTACTACAATGAATATGTCTACAAATATCTGAAACACTTTTTTCCTCGTCAGGTTTCCTATAACCATTTTATGGAGCTGGAAAAGGAAGTGCTGCTTTCCCTGACCATCGTCATCAAAAAAGTACTGCTGGAAACCTGTACCGGTATTAGTTTTGTTGACTCTACGCCTTTCGTGTTTGTCGTAATCAAAGAGTCCTTATTCATAAGAAATATCTAATTGGCTGAATAGACCATACGCATAAGGTGTTCCGTCTGCATGCAGTACTTCGATACCGATGTAATCCATAAATTCTTCAAATTGAGGGTAATCTTCTGCCCACTCTCCAGCCAGTTGGAAAGTCGCTTCCACGTATTCATTGTATGGGCATTCCTCGTCTTTGCATGCCCCTAGCATGAAAGGTACGAATAATAATATAAGTGCTTTCAGTTTCATAGATTTGTGGTTTTTAATCTAATTGCAAGGTAGATAAAGGTTTTGAGATAGAAAAATCGGATGCTTGGTTTAACGCGAAAGTTTTTCAATTTTAACTATAAAAACAACCAGTTTGTCTTTGTATGCGATTACGGATTTATCCATCCATCGGTCGATTGATCGTTTTTCGATTACGTATCTGCTCTTTCTTGAAAAATAAAATGTTTTGAAAATCCGGTTTTCTCTTTCATAAAGTCTGATTTTTCGTTTTTCCGCTAACTGATACTTTTGTAATTTAATAAATTTTAACAGGCGAAAAAGAGGAAATAAATCAAAAAAAGGACTGTATACATGCTTTATAACATGTATTTAGGGGATGAAACAAAGGAAAAAAGGACTCGTAAAAGAGGGTTTTGATACTTGTATCGGTGGGTGACGATACAAGTATCGTGAGCTTACGCTATTAGTAACACATGCCAACGGTATTAATAGTGTAAAAAAAGGGGATTAAAAGAGATTTTTATTCCTGTTTTTAGCGGAGTGGAGTGTTTTTTCTTCTCTTTTACAAGATGTATATTCGGGTGATAAAAAGATGTGATTCTTGTTGTGTGAGAAGATATTTGTTGTGTAATGCATATGTATTGTGTGACCTGTACGGATAGGTAGTGAATTTTCTGTCTTTTTGTATTTGGGTATACCCCCAAAAAAGTGGAAATTTGCAACCGGACTTGCCTTTGAGTCTAAAAAGGCTTGTTTTAGGGGACTTGAATTGACATTTTGATAAATGTATATTCCGCTGAAGTGAGACACTTTCATTTTGTCATTTTACGAAAGAATCGGGAAGAAAAATATCAATGGGGGCTTTATTTGTCCGATTAAGCTTTTGTGTATATCCAAAATATTATATCTTTGTTGCCGGAAATGGTTCCGTGTGTCTGTTCGGACAAGCGGATTAAAAGGGAATCAGGTGAAATTCCTGAACAGTCCCGCTGCTGTAAGCTCCTTCAACTCTTCGGAAATAGCTTATGCCACTGATAACTGAACAATATCGGGAAGGCTCCGGAGAGGGGGTAAGTCAGAAGACCTGCCATCATACAAATTTAACTGCACTCGTGGGATAGGCAGTTAAGACTGAATGTATACAATTAATTTTATCAGGTAGGTGTGGCCGGAAATTTCTGGTCTTCGTGCTGCTGTGTGTATTTCTGACAGGGAATACTGTATGCCTGTGTGTACAAAACAGGCGGGATGGCTTGTGCTGATTATTGCCGGCGATTTTGGAGGATTGATTGTGTAATGTCATTTTTTATAAAAACAGATTTTTATAAATAATAGTATTATGAATTTTATTGGATTTGCAAGAAAAGCCGTCCTTATGGGGCTTATGGTATGCATTGCCCTGTGTATGGGGGCTTGTTCGTCGGAAAATGGTACTGCAGGGGCAGGAGCCTTGAAGTTTGATCTACACATTGTGCAGGAGAGTATTGATCCTTTGTTTGTGGTGCCGGGACAGGATATGGTACTGGAATATTCGGGAGAAAATATACAGACGATAGAGGTAGGAAAGCTGTCGGCCGGATGGACTGCAGAAGTGGATTATGAAGCATCTAAAATTGTACTGAATGCTACTGCTGAGGCTGGGAAAGAAGCGAAAATTGAATTTAAGGTGAAAGGTGGAGATGGTACAGAGCAGGTAAAAGAGTTGAGCTTTTATAATCTGAATTCGTTTAATGACCCGAATGGAGCTTTTGTGTTGAATGAAGGAAATATGACTACAGAGAATGGTTCGTTGGGATATATTACTCCGGAAGGTTATGTGATTGGTGATGCATATAAGCTGGTGAATGGTACCGAACTGGGAAATGTATCGCAGGATATGGCGTTCTGCAACGGGAAGATTTATGTCATATCGCAGAATGGAAACAAAAATGCGGTGGGAGAGTTATTCGAGAATGATGGCACGCTTGTGGTAATGGATGCGAAAACGTTGAAAAAAGAAGTGACTTTTTCTAGAAATCAGTTGGAAGGACTGGATTGGCCTACACATATCGCTGTTCTTGATGAGAACCATATATATATTCGGGATAATAAAGGGGTGTATCGTCTGGATATGGGAACGGGAAGAATTTCTTTTGTAGAAGGTTCCGACGGAGCTCCTAAGTCGCGTTTTGTGGTAATGGGAGGTAAGGTGTATACATTCCAGAATAAAAACTATATGTGCAATATCCTTGAAATCTCACCGGAATCGGACCGTGTTTCTAAGATAAGTTTGCCTTATTCGGCTCCTTATAAGAGTTTGTATAGTATTGAGAAAGCCGGTGAGGGGGATGTATGGCTTACTGCGGCTGGATTTGGTAAATATTATGTGGCTAAGTTTAATCTGGTTACTAAAGAGCTGGACTCTCGGGAAATTGGTTCGGAACCGAATGTGGGAAGTGCTGGGGTGTCTTTCTGTGTAAAAGATAATATGATTTATTATGCCAATGGCACTACACTGTATCGTATGAAGTTTGATGAGGCTGCCGGAGAGGAACCGGGTGAGGAGGAAATGCTTTGCGATCTCAATCTGCTTGATAGTAATGCAGGACTGTTGTATAACGGACTGGCTGTTCATCCGGTGACGGGATATGTATATGCAAACTCTATCAAATCGTTCCCCTTATTTACTACAAATCAGATCTGGGTATTCGATTTTGAAACTAGTGTAGATTCTCCGTTTGCCAAATATGAGAATTATACACATTTCCCGGCAGGGGTATTTTTTTATTCTGAAAATTAATTTATAGTATTGGTTATGAAGAAGTTATTTTATCGTATTTGGGTTGTATGCATGCTGGCTGTAGCTGTAACGGGATGTTCTGACGATTTGTCGGAGGGTACTTCCGGCGGAGGTGGAAAAGAGGAAATCTTGGGCGGTTATGCCGACCCGAAAGGGGTGATGATATTGAACCAGGGAGCTCCTACAGAGCAGAATAGTTCTCTGACTTTTATTACTCCGGAAGGTGAAGTGGAGGATAATGTGTATCGTAAGGTAAATGGTACGGCTTTTGGTAATTATGCCCAGGATTTATGGATGTATAATGGGAAGCTTTATGTGGTGAGTGATGGACTTTATGAACCTAATGGAGAAAAAGCAGATGGTGAACTTGTGATTGTAGATGCCGTGACACTTAAGCGTGAAAAGGTTTATAAAATGGATGATTTAAAGTTTCCGCGTCCGGCGGGAAGCTTGGATAAAAATGAAATGCTTTCGCTAAGTACTCCTTTTTCCAATATTGCTGTATTGGATGAGAAGAATGTATTTTTTGCCGAAGGACAGGGTATGTTTCGCTTTGATACTACTACAGGAGAAGTACATATCGTAGAAGGTACATATAATTTTGGAAATCAGGGAGCCACGATTGAAGAGGTTGCTATCTCTCGCGGTATATTAAGAGTGGGAGACTGTCTGTATTGTGGCGGTGGAGGCTTTTGGAAGTCTACAAGATTGCTTGAACTTTCTAAAGGAAAGAATAAAGTGAGCAGAGAGTTGCCCGATTTGAAAGGAGGATTTATAAGTGGGCTTTGTCGGACCGGAGAGCGTGAGATTATGCTTGCTACTTGTGGAAGAAGCGGGGAGAAGAATTCGTATCTTCTTTTCATCAATCTTGATAGTTGGCAGGTAGTGAAGGAAGTGAAGATTGCAGAAGATATTTCAGCGGAATTCTTTAATAATTCAGGGATTACAAAGGCTGGAAATTATATTTATTATGCAGCTGGGGGAACGACTGTCCGTCGTTTGTCGCTCGAAACCTGGAAAGCAGAGAATTATATTGATGTACTGAAAGATGCTCCCGAAGGGATTCATCTGAATTGTAATGTGACTGCAGATCCTTCTAATCAGTATCTTTATGTAGCTGTTTCGGATAAATATGGTGAATCGGAAATTCCTGCCTGTAATTATTTGCTGGTTTATGATTGTAGTGGAGAAAAACCGGTATTGGTGAATAAGATTGTGAATAAGACAAGTTATCCGATAGGAATATACCCGATGAACAAATTTTACAGTAAATAAAGATACTGGGGTAAATTGGATTTATCGGTATGAAAAGAAATAGCAGCGGGGATTCCCGCTGCTATTTCTTTCTTATTTTAATGTGCCGGCTTCTGCCTGCTGAATCATCTGCTGGCTGGCATACATGTATACTTCTACACGGCGGTTTTGACGGCGTCCGGCTTCGGTACTGTTGTCGCCTACAGGATTGTTCTCGCCCATTCCCTCTACTTTCTTAATCTGTGAAGCAGAAGCACCGCATCCTAAAAGATAGCTGGATACGCTCTGGGCACGTGTCTGGGAGAGTTCCATGTTCTTCTGTGCGCTTTGGGCTGCTGTACAGTTCTTCCATCCGGTATTGTCGGTATATCCGTAGATTGCTACGTCCATGTCGCGGTTCTGGTTCATTACATTATTGGCGAACTTGCTTAATGAAGATTTTGCTGAGGTACTGAGTTCTGAACTGCTTGAACTGAATAGAATGCCGGAGTCGAATGTAACTTTTACTGCCTGTAAGCCGTTGTTGTCGGTTACCTGTTCTACTTCTGCACCTTGAATTTCTGCGGCCTGCTGGGCTGCCTTATCCATTTTCTTTCCAATCAAGGCTCCTGCACCTGCACCTACTGCTGCACCTACTGCTGCCCCAATGGCTGCTCCTTTTCCGTGTCCGATTACACCTCCGAGAATGGCTCCCATGGCAGCTCCGCTACCTCCACCAATCATACTTCCTTTGGCAGTCTTGTTCAAGGAAGCACATCCACTTAATATTAAACTTGCGCTTAAGACCAGCGCCATACAGTTTCTTGCTTTCATAAGTCATTTTTGTTTAGTTTGAAACTGCAAGATAAGGTAATTTGAGTAAATGTCCTAATTTTAAAAGGATAAAATACAGTTTTAAGGATTGCTTAACCGTTGTGAGTATGATTATGTGATTTCAATACACGATGAGGAAGATTACCGTGACCTACGAGTTCGATAGGGCATCCGAAATGTTCTTCCAGCCATTCTGTCGGTACTTCGGTGTCGGGATGGTAATGCAGGTTACCGTTCACACAGGCAATACTCTTTACGTTTTGCAGTACGGTTCCTATGTCGTGACTGACCAGAATGATGGCACGCTCACGGTTTATTTCTTCGAGTAAAGAGTAGAGTTTGGCTTCAAAACGTTTGTCGATGTAGGTGTTGGGTTCGTCTAAAATGACGACTTGTGGGTCGGATACCAAAGCTCGGCCTAATAGAGCACGTTGCAATTGTCCGCCGCTTAATTGTCCGATGGCACGTTTCTCCAGTCCTTCCAGTCCCATTTGGGCAATGACGTGTTGCACTTGTTCGTGCTGTTCACGACTGAAAGGGTGCAGGAGTGACTTCTGACGGTTCAGACCGGACAAAACGACTTCGTAGACCGATATAGGGAATTTCTTGTCGATGGCATTGTATTGAGGGAGATATCCCATGCTGATTTCCGGTACTTCTGTTCCGTTTCGGAAGAAGCGGATTTGTCCCGAAGTGGGAGAGAGAAGTCCTAATATCACTTTTATCAGAGTGGTTTTTCCACCTCCGTTAGGACCGATAACTCCTAAGAAATCTTGTTCGTATACGGTGAGGTCGATATGATCGAGCACGGTTTTCCGGTCGTAGCCGGCCGAAATATTGCTTAGTTGTATCAAAGGTGTTTTTTCCATGTGTGTACAAATGCGTTTAGGGTTGCTGTAAGGCACGTGCCACATTTTTCATTTCTTCATCCCAATGGTAACTCAGCGGATTGATAGGGACAATCTGCAATTGAGCTTCCTTGGCAATGAGTTCGGCATTACGGGTATCGAATTCTTGCTGTACGAAGATGATGCGGGCTTTTTTATGTCCGCTTTGTTCGATGAGTGCTTTCAGATGAGCCGGAGAGGGTTCTTTTCCTCCTTCTTCAATGCTGATTTGGGTAAGTCCGTAATCACGGGCAAAATAAGAAAGTGCCGGATGATAAATCAGGAAAGTACTGTCTGCATGGGTCAGATAATTGCGTACTTCATGTTCGGTATTATCTATGACAAGATTCAGACTATCCAGTCGGTTCCGGTAGTAGTCTGTATGAATAGAATCCAGTTGGCAGAGGGTTTGACAGATGTTTTGTGCAATCAGACGGGCATTGCGGCAAGAATTCCAGATATGAGGCTCGACTCCTCCTTCGTGAATGTGGTCGCCGTGCATTTGAGATTCTTCACGTATCAGGTCGATACCTGCAGACATATCGAAGAAAGGCAGTTCGGGAGAATTGCCTTGCAGTTTATCTATCCAGTTTTGTTCGAACCCGATGTAGCCGATGCGGAGATAGGCAGTACTTTGTGAAAGTGCAACCATCTGCTGGGGAGTGGGATCGTAGGTCTCGGGACTGCTGCCGTCAGGAACCATACTTACTACCTTGAAGTGTTCACCGGCTATTGCTTCGGTGAAGTAGCGAAGGGGTTCCAATGTGACGGTCAGTATAGGGCGATCTCCGGCTTGTGGCTGTCTGTGACACGACATCAGGAGGAGCATGCTGATGAACAGAATGGTATATTGTTTCATAAAAAGTAAATCTTTGTGTGAAAAACAAAGATACAACAAATAAAGGAAATCACCGGAAAGTGATTTCCTTTATTTGTCGTAATCTTCCCGAACAGCTTATCGGGTAGCACGAAGTATTTCACGTTTTCCTCCCGGAGGACCAGACAGGCGTTCTACGGTATAGCCTGCACTTTGAAGCATGCGACGTACGGAGCCTTTGGCACAATAGGTAGTCAGTACACCTCCCGGGGCTGTGATGCGATATAAACTTTCGAAGAGGGAAGGATGCCACATTTCCGGCTGTTTGTCGGGGGCAAAAGCATCGAAATAAATGACATCGTATTCTCCAGTAAATGGGAACTGGGTGAAATCGCCTTGTATCTTGTGGAGGGTAAACCATGGGGTTATGGATACCGGTTTATTCCATTCGGCACGATGCAAGGCTTCATACTCTACAGCACGGGAAGGAGCAATCTGTTCGGGATATCCGAGCAACTGCAAGGTTTCTTCCGGTACCGGATAGAGTTCGATGGTAGTGAAACAGACCGGACGATGGGTACGTTCTGCTTCGAGTAAGGTAAGGAAGGCATTCAGACCGGTACCAAAACCTATCTCAAGTACACGGGGAGCCGGTACTGTGACATGCTGCAAGCCCATCTGAATAAAGATATGTTCCGACTCGGTGCGTGCGCCTTTTACGGAGTGGTAATGTTCGTCCATTTCCGGAACGAATAGTGTATAGCTTCCGTCTGCAGTTTGTTCGGGTTGTATCATGGGTGATATGTTTTAAAGTTTGGATTGTTAAAAGTGAAAGAACTTGAATGCTCCGAGTGTGGCAGCTACTAGTAAAGCATAACGTGCCAGTTTACCGAAGGTCATAGAGAGAGCCACGATGTATAAATTGGCTTTCATCAGTCCTAAAACAATGAGAATGGCATCCCCGATGACAGGAAGGAAAGAGAAAATGGCAATCCACGAGCCCCTTCCATGAATAAATCGGGTGGCTTTGTCCAGTTGCTTTTTGTTTACTCTGAAATACTTCTCTATCCATTCCATTTTTCCGAGGTGTCCGATCCAATAGCAGGTAAGACCTCCCAATGCATTACCGGCTGTAGTGGCTAAAGTAGACCAGATTGGGTCCAGTCCCAGTCCGATGCAGGCCAACAGTACGGCTTCAGAGCTGAAAGGAAGAATAGTTCCGGCTAAAAAGGCTGAAACAAACATGCCCCAATAGCCCCAGTCTGTCATGAATTGAAGAAATGCATCCATATATTGAATATTCCGGCAAAAAGGGTGAGAAGAAGCATACAGAGGAAATAATACCGTGTAAACCGATTGAACAGAAGTGCAAACAAATGTCCGTGCATGATGGCTCCTATCATGATAAGAATAGGGAACAAAGCATTGAAGTGCTGAGGCTGCCAGAGCATGAGAAGCATGACTTCTATTCCGGTAAACCGCAGAGATTGTATCATAATGCGTGTCTGTACCTTATCCTGTCGTGATACCTGAAAATTCTGTGTACTGCTTATTACTGCCAACAGGAAAAAGACTCCCCATGAAATGTATTGGGAGAGTGTAAGTGTGGAATAGTCGGGTATCCAATCCTGTCCGAGTTGGTGGAAGGGATTCAGGATAAAATCCGGTTCTCCATTATAAGTGCCGTAGCAAAGCATAAACCAGTAAGGCAAACTGATGCCCACAATACCGGCAAAGAATGTCCGCGAGCTGAGAGACCGTAATCCTATCATGTGCAGGTAAAGGAAGGGAATAAAGAACAGGCATGAAGGGAGTACCCAGCTTCCAATACCGATTAACAGAAAGGCATGGAAAATGGACGATGAATTGTATCTTGATTCATAGCTGCGGAACAGAGAACTGAGCATCCCTGCAAAGAGTAAGGGAAACCAGCTTTCGGCAGAGTATGAATAAAGAAACGGACAAAGAAAGAAAGTAATCAGAAATAGAGCCGGAGGAAGAGTAGAACGGGTGCGTATCAAGGCAAATGTGGTGTTCATCTCTATCATCAGGCCGGTAATCAGTACTCCTATGACTAAAGAGAGCACATGAGTCCAGCTCTGACACAGTATTCCACCTGTGAGCAGAGAGAGAAGAATAGCCACAGGAAGAGTCAGTCTTCCGGTGGCTATTTGATATTGAAGTGTATCTCGTGCAGATATCATTATAAGTCAAATCCGATGTCTGAGCGGAAATATTTCTTTTCGAATGAAATCTTTCCGGCATTGGTAAACGATTGTGCCAATGCTTCGGCTTTGTCTGCTCCGTATGAGCTGACTGCAATGACACGTCCTCCTGATGTTACAATCTGACCGTCTTTTACAGCTGTACCGGCATGGAATACAATGCTTCCTCCAGCTTTTGCTTCTTCGATACCTGTAATAGGGAATCCTTTTTCGTATGCTTCCGGATAACCACCGGATACAAGCATTACGCATACTGCTGAGCGAGAATCGATTTCAAGAGTCTTTTCATTCAGTGTACCGGTTGCTACTCCTTCGAATAAGTCAACAAGGTCGCTCTTGATTCGGAGCATGACACTTTCTGTTTCGGGGTCGCCCATACGTACATTGTATTCAATGACCATTGGTTCACCTTTCACATTAATCAATCCGAAGAAGATGAAACCTTTGTAGTCGATTCCTTCGGCTGCCAGTCCTTCTACAGTAGGACGGATGATGCGGTCTTCTACTTTCTTCATCCATGCTGCATCTGCAAATGGAACAGGAGATACAGAACCCATACCACCGGTATTCAGACCTTTGTCGCCTTCGCCGATACGTTTGTAGTCTTTTGCTTCGGGTAAGATTTTGTAGTTCTTTCCGTCGGTCAGAACAAAGACAGAGCATTCAATACCGCTCAAGAACTCCTCGATAACAACTGTAGCTGATGCATTACCGAACATTCCACCCAACATTTCTTTCAACTCTTTTTTAGCTTCTTCCAAAGTAGGAAGTATCAGTACACCTTTTCCAGCACACAAACCGTCTGCCTTCAGTACGTAAGGTGCTTCCAGAGTTTCAAGGAAAGCAAGGCCTTCTTCTATGTTGTCGGCAGTGATGCTTTTATAACCTGCTGTCGGGATATGATGACGCTGCATGAAACCTTTAGCAAATTCTTTACTTCCTTCGAGTACAGCACCTGCTTTCGACGGACCGATAACTGGGATGTGTGCCAAAGCTTCATCGTTTTTGAAGAAATCGTATACTCCTTTTACCAATGGATCTTCCGGACCTACCACTACCATGTCGATGTGGTTTTCTACCACAAACTGTTTGATGGCATCAAAATCGTCGGCTTTAATAGCTACGTTTTCGCCTACTTCGCGTGTACCGGCATTTCCGGGTGCAATATATAATTTGTCAATCTTCGGACTCTGAGCTATTTTCCAAGCCAAGGCATGCTCACGTCCACCTGAACCTAAGAGTAAAAGTTTCATTTGTATATCTGTTTTAGAGTTATTTCAGAAAATCGTTAAAGTAGCGTGTAATGTGTTCGTGCAGATGAACACGGTCTCTTCCCATCATGTTGTGTCCGTCTTCCGGATAAACAAAGAAATCGGGATGAGTACCGGCTTCGATGCAGGCACGAAGGAATGTATAACTGTGCTGAGGTACACAAGTAGGATCTGTTCCTCCAATGATGATTTGCAAGCGTCCTTTCAGATTGCCGGCCTTGTTTCGAAGATTGGCTTCTTTATATCCTTCCGGATTTGCCTGTGGAGTGTCCATATAACGTTCTCCGTACATTACTTCGTAGAACTGCCAGTCAATCACCGGTCCGCCGGCTACTCCTACCTTGAACAGGTCGGGATAAGTCAGCATTAGATTGGTGGTCATGAAACCTCCGAAGCTCCAGCCGTGTACTCCTATTTTGTTTCCATCTACGTAAGGCAGTGACTGCAGGAACTTGGCACCTTCTACCTGGTCTTTCATTTCTTCAGTACCCAACTGACGGAAAGTACAGTTTTCGAACTTGATACCACGATTATCGCTTCCTCTGCTATCTACTGTAAGCATTACATAGCCTTGCTGTGCCATATAAAGATCCCATCCGCGTGCATCATAGAAACGGGTGTTGTGAATCATCTGAGCATGTGGGCCACCATATACATAGATGATGGCAGGATATTTCTTGTTCGGGTCAAAGTCTACCGGCTTAATCAGGCGATAGTACAAGTCAGTTTCCCCGTCTGCAGCCTTGATGGTTCCGATAGTGATTTCAGGCAGTTTATAGCCTTCAATCATCGGGTCGGTTGCAGTAAACAGTTCAACACCTTTCTTGCCGTTGGTAGGCAGGATGCTTACAATACGGGGTACAGAAGCAGATGTAAAGTTATCGATAACGTAAGTACCGCTGGCAGACAGCTGTGCACGGTGCATACCATCTTCTGCTCCAATGAGTGTACGTTTTCCGTTCTTCACGTTCAGGCTGAAAATATTAGTCTGCAAAGGAGAAATTTCCGTGCTTCCGATGATAATTTCTTTCTTGTCTGTATTGAAGCCCAATACATCTTGTACCAGCCAGTTGCCTTCGGTCAGAGGAGTAGTTTTTCTGTACTCATTGTAAGTACTCTCTCCATCTTTGCCCTGTTGGGTATCTCCATACATTTTAGTCTGAGTATCCATCAGATACAGATGGTTGAAACCATCACGCTGGCTCTGATAAATGAATTTAGACTGATCCCAGGGCAGGAATATCAAAGGGTGCTGAGGTTCTACGTACTTCGGATGTTTTTCTTCGTACAATACTTCCAGCTTCTTTCCACTGGCAGCATCGTAGCTTACCAGTTGTGCATGATTCTGGTCACGGTTCAATTCGATGACATAAACCGTCTTTTCATCGGGTGCCCAACTGATGTTGGTAAAATAACGGTCGGTAGGATCGCCTGCCTGCAGATAAACGGTCTTTTCGCTACGCATGTCATATACTCCTACAGTGACTTTGTGACTTGTCATCCCTGCCATTGGATATTTGTCAGGCTCCAATGTGGCAATACGGGTAGAAGTGTTGACTTGCGGATAATCGGTTACCATGGTCTGATCCATGCGGTAGAAAGCCAGATAGTTTCCTTTCGGACTCCAGAAAGTACCCTTCATGATGCCAAACTCGTTGCGGTGTACACTTTGTCCGTATACGATACTGGGTCCGGATGCGTAGCCGTTTTCGTTGGGGCAAATAGCCAATATCGGATTGATAGGTTTGTTACCTTTCTGTGGAGCAGAAACATACAAATCGTTTCCTACAGTATAAGCTACGCTGCTATTTTCCTTGCAGAAGTCAAAATTGGCAGCCCGTTCATTCAAGTTAAGGCAAAGAGTAATCTGCTTAGTTGCAAAGTCATAGCCAATCATGTGGTGATTATGACGGAAAACCACTTCTTTACGGCCGGCATAAGGAAGAGAAGCCGAAGTGAGTGTACGCAAAGGCTTGAACTCTTTTGTCGTTTCGTTTTGCTGAAGCGCATCATTAATTTCCTTTAACGTCACCAGTGTGCTTGTTTTTCCGCTTTTTGTATTGACAGACAGAATTTCCTCTACCTCTGTGCGTACACATACATCTCCCCACCATTGAAGACCAGACATATTCTTTGGAGTCAGGTTGAAATAATTACTTCCTCCGGGAATAACATCTTCCAGTGTATATGCTTTCTTTTCTTGAGCGGTGATTGTGCTTGCTGCCATACACAGTAAGAATATGAATTGAAATAAACGTTTCATTCTTTTGTTTGAATAAATGAGTTATCGTTCCGATCTATTGTCATCGTTTTTTTTACGGCTATGGATATAGCGTGGTGCAGGAGCCTGTTTAGGTCTTCCGTCATCAGTCGAAGGACGTGAAGAGGCATTGCTTCTGCTTCCTTTGAAAGAAGGTTTCCGGCTATCTTTATAAGTCACCTTTTCACTTCTTCTGCGAGGACGTGCTTCTCTTTCTTCGCGCTTGGGCTTGAACTCCTTGTCGCTGTTTTCGCTGCGGAAAGCTTTGTACTTACCGTCGAACAACTGATACTTACGGAATTGGCATTCCAGTGCTCCGTTGAAAAGAGGTATTTTTACAGAGGGCTTCAAGCCAATCTGGTCGAAACATTCGTCGCGGTAGCTCAAAATCCATGCATCGTTGCCGCTGAATGCATGTTTCAGACGCTCGCCTATCATTCGGTACAATCCCAGCAAGTCTTCCGAAGAAATACGTTCTCCATAAGGCGGGTTGGTGATGATGATACTCTTTTCCTTTGGCTGTTCGAATTGCTGGAAAGGCTGTATTCTCAGTACTACATCCTTGCTTACTCCAGCAGCCTTTACGTTGTGAATTGCTATTTCGTTAGCCTTTGGATTGTTATCGTATCCATAGATTTTGTGAGTAAATTCACGTTCCTGCGAATCGTCGTTATAGATAGAGTCGAACAACTCCTGGTCGTAGTCTTTCCATTTTTCAAAGCCGAATTCCTTACGGAATACGCCCGGAGCTATATTGCGGGCAATCAAAGCAGCTTCAATAGGAATTGTTCCCGAGCCACACATCGGATCAACCAGGTCGCATTCCCCTCTCCATCCGGTCATCAGAATCATACCGGCAGCCAATACCTCATTCAGAGGTGCTTCTACCTGTTCCTGACGATAGCCGCGGCGGTGCAACGATTCGCCCGAGCTGTCTAATGACAGAGTACAGCGGTCTTCTGCCACATGAATATTAATTGATAAATCAGGATTGCTGATGCGTACAGACGGACGGTTTCCTGTTTTTTCGCGGAAGTAGTCAACAATCGCATCTTTTACCTTGTATGCCACAAATTTGGAGTGGCGGAATTCGTTGGAAAAAACGACAGCATCTACAGCAAAGCTGCTCATGTTGTCCAGATACTCTTCCCACGCAATGCTTTTTACTGCATCATACACCTCGTCGGCGGTTTTTGCTGTAAAATGTTTGATAGGTTTCAGGATGCGGATGGCTGTACGAAGGTGGAAATTGGCCTTGTACATCATAGCCTTGTCTCCTGTAAAAGAGACCATACGACGTCCGATTTCAATGTTACTTGCTCCTAACTCTGTGAGTTCTTGTGCCAGAACCTCTTCTAATCCTTGGAAGGTTTTGGCGATCAGCTCGAATTCTTGATTCATCTTGATTAAATTACGTAATTTCAATTTGATAATGCAAAAATACGAATTTCCCCTCAGTCAGTCAACTGTTTATTAGTGTTTTTCATTTTGATTTATTGCTATTTGATAAAATCATAAGAGTGTGAATTTGAAGTACCCCTGTTTGAGGGACGGTTACTTTTCACCCTGTCTCTTATACACATCTGACGCTGCCGACGACTAGTCGAGTGTAGA
>ERZ1027150.695-NODE-695-length-27575-cov-9.107740_pt1 | contig 27575 bp, 19 predicted proteins | sample MGYA00519276_ERZ1027150 | MGnify/ENA primary metagenome ERZ1027150 (study PRJEB26926, sample SAMN06164860) | human gut metagenome | biome: ENVO:00009003; feature: ENVO:2100002; material: ENVO:00002003 | host: Homo sapiens | place: USA | collected 2012 ... | reverse complement strand
TCAGATGTGTATAAGAGACAGAAATTGAAAGGAATGGGGGTAGCGCTGATTACTCCTTTTAAAGAGGATGAAAGCGTTGATTACGATGCATTGATACGTTTGGTGGACTATCAACTTCAAAACAATACTGATTTTTTGTGTGTGCTGGGCACCACAGCAGAAACTCCGACACTGACGGAAGAAGAAAAAAAGAAAATCAAGAAAATGGTCATCGAACGCGTAAATGGTCGGATACCTATCCTGCTCGGTGTTGGTGGAAATAATACGCGTGCCATTGTGGACACGCTTCAAAACGACGATTTTACCGGAGTAGATGCCATTCTGTCTGTTGTTCCCTATTATAATAAACCTTCTCAGGAAGGTATTTATCAACATTATAAAGCAATTGCAGAGGCTACAGAGCTTCCAATTGTACTCTATAATGTTCCCGGCCGTACCGGTGTAAATATGAAAGCAGAAACCACGCTGCGCATTGCCCGTGACTTCAAAAATGTTATTGCTATCAAAGAAGCTTCCGGTGACATCACTCAAATGGATGATATCATCAAGAATAAACCAGCTAATTTTGACGTTATTTCGGGAGATGATGGTATTACCTTCCCTTTGATTACCTTGGGAGCTGTTGGCATCATATCGGTCATCGGGAATGCATTCCCACGCGAATTTAGCCGCATGGTAAGACTGGCATTGCGAGGAGATTACGCAAATGCATTGACTATCCACCATAAATTTGCCGAGTTATTCAAGCTTCTTTTTGTGGATGGCAATCCGGCAGGCGTAAAAGCAATGTTGAACGTTATGGGAATGATTGAGAATAAACTTCGCCTCCCGCTTGTGCCTACCAGGATTACTACTTTTGAAGCCATGCGGAAGATTTTGGATGAGTTAAATATTAAGTGCTAAGAAAAAACGAAGATACTTCTTTATACAACATCCCCTGAGGATTATTTCATATCAGGGGATGTTTTTTTCGTCTCATAAGCTGATTTTTACTGTCTCATGAGACGGATTTACTCATCTCAGGGAAGAAATTTATACTTATATCTGCACAAGCACGCGGTTATATCTGTATCAACTCACACACATATTTGCATGAGTCTACACAGAACAACCGTTACCTATGGTTGTATCACAAAAAACCTCTGCAAAATAATTTGCAGAGGTTTTTTGTGATCGCGACAGGATTCAAACCTGTAACCGGCTGATCCGTAGTCAGCTACTCTATTCAGTTGAGCTACGCGGCCTTTTTGTTTAACGGGTGCAAAGATACGGACTTTTTCTGAAACTGCAAGCATTTTACAAACTTTTTTTGAAGAAAATTATTCGATGAAACGGTAATTAAACAGTTGCCAGCCGATACTCAGCCCCACATTCCACTCCCTTCTCGGTGAGCTATAATGATTTACATAAGCAGAGATCGCTCCAAAAGGTAATTGGCAAATAACAGAAACTTCTCCCATATATTCTACCTTTGAGAAAGCTTTTCCATAAAATGCTTTGTTTTGCGTATTCTTCTCGATAGGAAAAATAGGCATAAATCCATAAAATTCTCCTCTCAGATGAAACATATCATTGAAAATAAACATAGGCTTGATACCGGCAGCCAAAAACTGATTGGCACGGAAAGCCTCATTATACATCAGCTTACTATGCGGAGTCGGCGAAAACTCTGCAGCCTGCATCATCGTCGCCGTAAAATTCTCTGAGAAATTCCTCGATGAATACAGCGCTTCTGCCATCCACCCCAAAACAAACTTAGGCGCCATACTATGATATGCTTCTTTCATATAAGAAATCTGTAACCATGATTGCCGTTCCTGTGTAACAGGCTGTTCTGCCGGATTTCCAGGCTTATATCTTTCTTTTCCCGTAAAAATCTGAGCTATTAATTTCTCGTTATACCCTTTTGTAGCGTATTGACGAGAATTCAGTGTACTTCCATAAAAACTAATAGAACCGCCTATAAGCCTGTATAAGCTCCTGTCCGAACGGTCTTCTTCAAAGTTTATCACACTGGATTGAAAATAGTTATCTTGCAATTTCCCAATACCAAAGCCAAATTCAGCCCGTTTATTCGCTAAGAACGGTAAAGCGATAATCAACTTCAGAAATCGTTCATCCTTTGAATTAAAGGAAGGTTTATCGTTTTTAGAGAACAGTTTCTCTTTCTTGTAATAATCAAAAGTACTGATAGACGCAATAAGCCGATATGAAGTAGGAATATGAGTAGGCAAATCTATACGCGCCATCAGTTGGGCATTATTATAAACTTTACCCAATTGGCCGTCAAACGTAAACTCTTTGGCATAATAATTTAAGTTCTGATAGCCCAGTCCCAGATATATCTGATTGGAACTCGTCGTAGATACACTCCCCCCTAAGCGGACAGAGAAATTATCCTCCATCTTTACTTTCAGATGCAAATCGTACATATCGGTTTCCTCATTAAATACCGCCTTCGGAATGATTTCCGATATCATGTTATCCGCAAGTAAACGGAAATATCCACGCTTCAAATCTTCGTAGGTGAATGGTTCATCTTCTTCATCATGAAATTCCTTCTGAATATAAGCCTGTTGCTGGGGGTTAGCTCCATCAATATAAATTTTCTGGAAATAGAGCTGCGGCAGATTACTGCGATAAACCAGACGGCGTAAACGCACATTATCTGCATTCACCCTACGATGAATACGTCCCTTTATAGAATCCATCAGACTAAGAGTGCGATTGTAACCTATATCATGGAGTTCCTGAAGACGATCGAAATCAAGTAAGTTCACATCATCATACTTAAATGTCATAAGGATGCCGACAGAATCCGGAATAGAATAGTCCGTCTTCTGCATCACCATGTTCTCAATCTGACTCATAAGGTCATTTTCTTTAGGCTTGGATGGATTAGCAGCCACCACACTACCAATGATAATATCCGGATGAAAATCATCCCGCATTACATCTGTTGGAAAGTTATTGTAAATACCACCATCATAAGCCAGCACGCTATCTATCTCAATAGGCTTAAAAACAAACGGGAAACTCATAGAAGCACGGACAGCATCTCCCAGGTCACCTTTCCCTAACACTATTTGCCGTTTATTGTATACATCGGAAGCGATACAGCGGAAAGGAACAAACAGCCTATCAAAATCACCGTCACAAGCAGCCGTAGCACGGGCAAAAAGCTCCACAAACACCAGATTCATTTGGATGGGGTTAACCATACTGGTCGGTAATTGCGGTTTGACATTCAAGGAGTCCTTAAAATCAAAGCGGATATTAAAAAACTCCGGTGTGGGAATACTTTTCTTGAAATAATAGGCATATTTAGGTTCTACTTTTCCCGAATACCAGCGTTTAAAGTCTTCTGAACGCAACAAAGCCTCCATATCATCGGGAGAGTATCCCATGGCATACAACGAACCGATAATGGCTCCCATGGATGTACCGGTAATATAATCGATAGGGATATTGTTTTCTTCCAAAGCCCGAATGATGCCGATATGCGTCATACCTTTCGCACCACCACCACTCAATACAAGTCCAACTTTTTGGGCATGCAACATGGGCAGCAACAAGAAACAAAACGATAAAAGCAAAAGAATTCTTTTCATACTTCAAAGTTCCGAGCTGAAAATATATTATTATCAAAGCTCAAATATATGCAATTGTTTCGAAATTGGACGTATCCAACGCTAAAAAACAAGCATTCCCACACAAAATATACGAAAAAAGGAGCATTACAACTCTTATAAAAGTTGCAATGCTCCCGGCATATAGATTGTGAATAAAGGGCGTATTTAGATTAGCTCGATGCTTCTCTTCACAAAATTATTCAAAGCTTCACCTTTCAGCATGCCATTTTGCAGCAATGCCAGGTCAATCAATTGGCGGACAACTTTATTTTTAGCAGCATATCCGGCAAAGACTTCGTCTTTCTTTGTTTTCAGTTCTTCCCACTTCTGATCCAATCCGTTCACTTCGTCTTTTTCAGCAGTAGAAATTTCTTCGTCTTTCTTACCTTTTTGTTTATCTTTCAGCTCATTACGACGTTTGTCTACGTCATTCATTTCTTGCTGAATAGGAGCTACAGCAGAGTCGCATTCTTTTTCTTCGTCTGCAAGAACTTCTTTCACCAGTTTGTGATCTGAATTCAGCACAAGGTTGAACATATCGGGCATTTCTCCATAGAAACTCATACCAGCCTGAATATTAGCCATTTCTTTCATACGGCGCATATATTCGCTTTGGGTAATCATCACAGGAGAAGAGTTTTCACCCAAAGCCTGCGCAGTGATATTAAACTCAACCTTTTCCAGCTTAGGCAACTGGCTCTTGAACACGGCAGAAAGAGCTTCTTGTTTGCCTGCTTCCAGAGTTTCACCTTTCTTATCTTCTTTGATAATCAGATTATCGATAACATCACTATCTACACGGGTAAAGCGAGATTTCTCAAACTTTTGCTCCAACATGCTTACTACAGCAATATCCAGTTGGCCATCCATCAGCAATACATTATATCCCTTGTTCTTAGCAGCCTCGATATAGCTGAATTGCTCATCTTTATGATTAGCATACAAATAGATCAAATTGCCATCTTTATCAGTCTGATTATCTTTGATCAGCTTCTGATACTCTTCAAATGTATAGCATCTACCATCCGTATCGGTGAAAAGGGCAAAATCTTTTGCTCTGTCATAGAAGTCTTCCTGAGTAAGCATCCCGTAATTGATGAAAATCTTCAGGTCATTCCACTTTTCCTCGAACTGTTTGCGATCATTTTTGAAGATAGATTGCAAACGATCAGATACTTTCTTTGTGATATATGTCGAAATTTTCTTCACGTTAGAGTCGCTCTGTAAATAAGAGCGGGATACATTCAACGGAATATCCGGAGAATCGAGCACACCATGCAACAGTGTCAGAAAGTCAGGTACGATACCTTCTACTGAATCCGTAACGTATACCTGGTTACTATAAAGTTGTATCTTATTCTTATTCAATTCGATATTGCTCTTTACTTTCGGGAAATAGAGGATACCTGTCAGATGGAACGGATAATCTACATTCAGATGTATCCAGAACAGAGGTTCATCAGACATCGGATACAGGTCACGATAGAACTTCTTATAATCTTCATCCTTCAGTTCGCTGGGTTTCAATGTCCACAACGGATTGCTGTCATTGATGATGTTATCTTCGTCTGTTTCAACCTGTTTTCCATCTTTCCAGTCTTTCTTTTTGCCAAAAGCAATAGGTATGGGAAGGAAACTACAATATTTCTTCAACAGAGAAGAAATGCGGGCCTCTTCCAGGAATTCTTTACTTTCATCGTCAATGTAAAGTACTATATCTGTACCACGGTCAGCTTTATCAATGTTCTCAATGGTGAACTCCGGACTGCCATCGCAACTCCATTTCACTGCTTGAGCACCTTCTTTATGAGATTTCGTGATAATTTCCACTTTCTTAGCCACCATGAAAGCTGAATAAAAGCCTAAACCGAAGTGACCGATAATTGCATTAGCATCATTCTTATACTTCTCCAGGAAATCGTTGGCACCTGAAAAAGCAATTTGGTTGATATATTTGTCGATTTCTTCGGCAGTCAAACCAATACCACGGTCTGAAACAGTAATTGTATCTTTTCCTAAAGACACATGTACGGTCAAATCGCCAACTTCACCTTTAAACTCGCCAATAGAGGCTAAGGTTTTCAACTTCTGCGTAGCATCTACGGCATTAGAAACTAACTCGCGGAGAAAAATTTCATGATCGCTGTACAAGAACTTTTTGATAACGGGGAAAATGTTTTCGGTAGTTACCCCAATATTTCCTTTTTGCATACTACTTATGATTTATATTTTTAAGTTTATATATTTAATCGTTTGGCAAGTGTAATGCAAAAAAAATGCCAGCCCATAAGGACTGACATTTTGACTGTTTATCATCTTCTAAGAAGACTTCATTTTCAGGCTTTCTTGATGTCCAGTTCTCCTTTATCTTCGTTCAAAGAGACAGAAATCGTATCACCCGTCTGCAATTCGGAAGAAATAATCAATTCCGAAAGTCCATCTTCTAGATAAGTCTGGATGGCACGCTTCAACGGGCGGGCACCAAACTGCACATCATATCCTTTAGATGCCATGAACGTCTTGGCTTTAGCATCAATAACAAGCTTATATCCAAGAGATTCCACGCGCTCATACAAGCCTTTCAACTCGATATCGATAATCTTTTCGATAGCATCCAGCGAAAGCTGGTCGAAAGTAATAATCTCGTCGACACGGTTCAGAAACTCAGGGGCAAACGACTTATTCAAAGCCTTTTGTATCACGCCGCGTGAATATTCTTTATCATCCGTACGATTCTGAGCGGCAAAACCCACACCACGACCGAAGTCTTTCAATTGACGTGTACCGATGTTGGAAGTCATGATAACCACTGTATTCTTAAAGTCTACAGTTCTGCCATAACTGTCAGTCAGACGACCTTCATCCATCAGTTGTAACAAGATGTTGAATACATCCGGATGGGCTTTCTCAATCTCGTCCAACAATACGATAGAGTAAGGTTTACGACGCACTTTCTCTGTCAACTGTCCGCCTTCTTCGTATCCTACGTATCCCGGAGGTGCACCAACAAGACGAGAAACGGTAAACTTCTCCATATATTCACTCATATCCACACGTATCAGCGCATCGGCAGAGCCAAACATATATTTCGCCAACTGTTTCGCCAAGTGAGTTTTACCTACACCCGTAGGCCCCAGGAACAAGAATGTTCCGATAGGACGGTTAGGATCTTTCAATCCTACACGACTACGCAGAATAGCTTTCGTCACCTTTTCAATAGCCGGATCCTGAGCTATAACTTTAGCTTGCAGCTCTTCTTTCATACCCGCCAACTTGATACCTTCAGCCTGCGCCATACGCTGTACAGGCACACCGGACATCATAGAAACCACATTCGCAATTTCCTCTTCACCAACTATCTGGCGATCATCTTTTAAGCGAGCTTCCCATTCAGCCTTCATCTCTTCCAAACGAGCAGAAAACTCTTTCTCATGATCACGGAAGCTGGCAGCAAGTTCGAAATTCTGCGATTTCACTGCATCCGCCTTTTGTTGGCGGGCTTCTTCGATCAGCTTCTCCTGTTCTTCAATCTCTTTCGGAACAGTAATGTTTGTCAGATGGACGCGCGAACCGGCTTCGTCCAAAGCATCAATAGCCTTATCCGGGAAATTGCGATCAGTAATGTAGCGGTCTGTCAACTTGACACATGCTTCCAGCGCTTCATCCGTATAAGTCACATTATGATGGTCTTCGTACTTCTCTTTGATATTCTTCAATATCTGGAGCGTTTCCTCGGCAGTAGTCGGTTCAACAATCACTTTCTGAAAACGGCGTTCCAAAGCACCGTCCTTTTCTATATTCTTCCGGTACTCATCAAGGGTAGTAGCACCTATACATTGTATTTCACCACGTGCCAATGCAGGTTTCAGCATATTGGCAGCATCCATAGAACCGGCAGCTGCTCCGGCACCCACAATCGTGTGAATCTCGTCAATAAACAGAATAACGTTCGGATTCTTCTGTAACTCATTAATGATAGAACGAATACGTTCCTCAAACTGGCCGCGATACTTAGTTCCGGCTACTACAGAAGCCATATCAAGCATTACCACACGTTTATCAAACAGAATACGGGATACTTTCTTCTGAACAATGCGTAATGCTAATCCCTCTACAATAGCTGATTTACCTACACCAGGTTCACCTATCAATACCGGATTATTCTTCTTACGACGGCTCAATATCTGAGCCAACCGCTCGATTTCACGTTCACGACCTACCACAGGATCCAGTCTACCTTCTTCCGCAGCCCGGGTCATATCCATACCAAAGTTATCCAATACCGGAGTATCATTGGATGGTTTCTTAGACGCTGTTTGCGTAGAAGACTGTGAACTACCACTTTGAGAAGAACGTGAAGACATGTTCATTTCATCTTCTTCCTCGTCATCATCTTCCGTAAATCCCATACCTGCGTTAGGGCTGGCTTTCATAGAAAGCTGTTCGAACACTGACTTATAATCTATATTATTTTCTTCCAATACCGTAGCGGCCAAATTATTACCGTCTTTCAAGATAGCCAGCAATACATGTTCAGTATCAGCAGTGGCACTCTTCAGCAGACGAGCCTCGAGTATACACATTTTCAATATCTTAGCTGCCATAGGAGACAATGGAATGTCTGCATCGGGCAACAAGTTATCATCTTCAATCTCTTTTAAAAAACCTTCCAGACGTTTCTTAACTCTGTTTAGGTCTATATCCAGTTTCTGCAATATTTCTATAGCTTTCCCTCCGCCGTCTCGCAACATGCCGAGTAGAAGATGCTCCGGACCGATATATCTATTCTTCAGCCGGTTAGCTTCTTCCTTGCTGTAAGTGATAATGTCAGAAACTCTTTGTGAAAACTGATTATTCATACTTAATATTCTCCTTCCTTATTCTAAGGTGTTACTTAATACAAAGATACGCATTTATAATTTCCAGTACGTATTCTATCGTTTTATTTATTATTTATATACAAAACCCGTGCCACAGTTTATATCCGTTCATCAGTATCATACTAAAATGCTTTCATTCTTGTGAAAAAGCTCCTTATTAATACCTTATTTATATATTATAACCCGTTGGCGGAATTAGAGGCTGTTCAGCATCCAGTCAGAGCCGTACCAAAGAGGGATCAAAACCCTGTTTGCTCCGTATCCTCTCCGTACAGAGGTACCTCTAACCGAACTTGCTACGGAGATGGTACGGACCAGGTACTGCCTAACTCCAGTCTTGGTCTCTATTAGGGCACAGGGAAGAAGCCATTAATTCCGCCAACGGGTTATATTATAAGAACAAAGTAGGTGTTGTTATAAGAACAAAGTAGGTGAGAGAATGGTTCTGGAATAAAGTTTATGGGTGAAAACTTTTGTATATCGTAAAAAAGCAGTACTTTAGCGTGGTTTTTCATGAACCAAAGTATGTATAATTAATAATCTTTTTAAATGCTTGAACAAGACAGAATTATAAAGATTAACATCGAGGAGGAAATGAAGTCATCGTACATTGACTACTCCATGTCGGTCATCGTTTCGCGTGCCCTTCCGGATGTTAGAGATGGTTTTAAGCCTGTCCACCGTAGAATTCTCTTCGGAATGATGGGACTGGGAAATACGTCTGATAAACCTTATAAAAAATCAGCCAGAGTTGTAGGTGAAGTATTGGGTAAGTATCACCCGCATGGTGACTTTTCCGTTTACGGTGCATTAGTTCGTATGGCACAGCCTTGGGCAATGCGTTACATGGTGGTAGATGGCCAGGGTAACTATGGTTCGGTAGACGGCGATAGCGCAGCAGCTATGCGTTACACCGAGTGTCGCTTGCGCAAGATTGGTGAAGATATGATGCAAGACCTCGACAAAGAAACCGTTGATATGCAGAACAACTTTGACGATTCTTTGCAGGAGCCTACCGTTATGCCTACCCGTATTCCAAACCTTTTGGTAAACGGTGCTTCTGGTATTGCTGTAGGTATGGCAACCAATATGCCGACACACAACCTTTCAGAGGTTATTGATGCTTGCATCGCATACATCGAGAACAATGATATTGAGATAGAGGAGTTGATGAACTATGTGAAAGCTCCCGATTTCCCAACAGGAGGATATATATATGGTATGAGTGGCGTACGCGAGGCATATCTTACTGGTCGCGGTCGCGTTATCATGCGTGCAAGAGCAGAAATTGAAACCAGTTCTACACATGACAAAATTGTCATCACGGAAATCCCGTATGGTGTCAATAAGGCGGAACTGATCAAGAATATCGCTGATTTAGCCAATGATAAGAAAATAGAAGGTATTTCCAATGCCAATGATGAGTCTGACCGTGAAGGTATGCGTATCGTGATTGATATCAAACGTGATGCCAACGCCAGCGTAGTCTTGAATAAGCTCTATAAAATGACGTTATTACAGACTTCTTTTAGTGTGAACAACGTAGCATTGGTACACGGGCGTCCTCGTTTGCTGAATCTGAAAGACATGATTAAGTACTTCGTAGAACATCGCCATGAGGTAGTTATCCGTCGTACTCAATATGACTTGCGCAAGGCTAAAGAACGTGCTCATATATTGGAAGGCTTAATCATAGCATCAGATAATATCGATGAAGTAATCCGCATCATCCGTGCTGCAAAGACACCTAATGATGCCATTGCTGGCTTGATGGAACGCTTCCAATTAACTGAAATTCAGTCTCGTGCTATCGTAGAAATGCGTTTGCGTCAATTAACCGGACTGATGCAGGATCAGCTTCACGCTGAGTATGAAGAAGTAATGAAACTAATAGCTTATTACGAAGAAATTCTTTCAAATGACGAACTTTGCCGCAAAGTTATTACTGATGAATTAATTGAAGTAAAAGCAAAATACGGAGATGAACGTCGTTCTGAGATTGTTTACTCATCCGAAGAATTCAATCCGGAAGATTTCTATGCAGATGACGAAATGATTATCACCATTTCTCATATGGGCTATATTAAACGTACTCCATTGAGCGAATTCCGTGCTCAAAACCGTGGTGGAGTAGGCTCTAAGGGTACAGATACCCGCGATGCAGACTTCATTGAACACATATATCCAGCAACCATGCACAATACCATGATGTTCTTTACTCAAAAAGGTAAGTGCTATTGGCTTAAGGTATATGAAATCCCTGAAGGTACCAAGAATTCCAAAGGACGTGCTATTCAAAACCTGCTGAATATTGATTCTGATGATGCTGTAAATGCATATCTACGTGTGAAGAACCTTTCTGACACAGATTTCATCAACAGCCATTATGTCTTATTCTGTACCAAGAATGGCGTTATCAAAAAGACATTACTTGAACAGTATTCCCGCCCTCGCCAAAATGGCGTAAACGCTATTACTATCCGTGAGGACGACCGCGTTATCGAGGTACGTATGACTAACGGTGACAACGAAATTATCATTGCCAATCGTAACGGACGTGCTATCCGCTTCCACGAAAGTGCTGTACGCGTTATGGGACGTACTGCAACTGGTGTACGCGGTATGACGCTTGACGAAGACGGACAAGATGAAGTCGTAGGAATGATTTGCATCAAAGATCCTGAAGCAGAAACCATTATGGTCGTTTCTGAACAAGGCTATGGTAAACGTTCTGATATCGAAGACTACCGTAAGACTAATCGTGGTGGCAAGGGTGTTAAGACGATGAATATCACCGATAAAACAGGTAAATTGGTAACAATTAAGTCTGTAACAGATGATAATGACCTAATGATTATCAATAAATCTGGTATCACCATTCGTCTGAAAGTTGCTGATGTCCGTATTATGGGTCGTGCTACTCAGGGTGTTCGTCTGATCAATCTTGAAAAGAGAAACGATGAGATCGGTTCAGTATGCAAGGTTACATCAGAAAGTATGGAAGATGAAATACCTGTTGATGATGAAAATTCTCCGATTCCGCCTACTATAAATGAAGTAGAAGGAGAGGAGAAAGACTATAACTCTGATAATGAAGTCAATAATGAAGATGAAGAATAGACATAATATTAATTTTAATTTTACAACTATCATGAAAAGAGTATTATTTTCAGTGATTTTATTGCTCGCTGCAGGCTTCACTTTCGCTCAAGAAAAGACTGTGAAAGAAGCTAAAAGCATTGCGAATGAAGTAAAGCCGAACTTTAATAAGGCCGAACAGCTCATCAATCAAGCCTTGACTAATCCTGAAACAAAGGATAATGCCGACACTTGGGATGTAGCCGGTTTTATTCAAAAAAGGATTAATGAGGAGGAAATGAAAGACGCATTTTTGAGAAAACCTTATGATACTCTTAAGGTATACAACAGTGCATTAAACATGTGTAAGTACTACCTTAAATGTGATGAACTGGCACAGGTTCCAAATGAAAAGGGAAAGATTAAGAACAAGTACAGGAAGGCTAACGCTGCTGCAATTATTGCAGAGCGTCCTAACTTGATCAATGGAGGTATTCAATACTATAATTTGGAGAAGAACAAAGAAGCATTAGATTTCTTTGGAACTTACATTGAAATAGCTCAAAATCCTATGTTTGAAAAGGAAAATTTCCTGCAAACAGATACTATTTTACCACAGATTGCATATTATGCAAGTTTGGCAGCGGCTAAAATGGAAGATTACCCTAGCGTTCTGAAATATGCTCCTTATGCGCAGAATGATAAGGAAGTAGGTCAGTATGCGATGGAATTCATCTCTACAGCTTTAAAAGCACAAGGTGATACTGTTAAGTGGGTTGCTTCTTTAAAAGAAGGTTTGCAGAAATATCCTCAACATTCATTCTTCTTCGGTCATTTGATTGATTATTATAGCAATAATAATAAATACGATGAAGCTATGCAGTTTGCTGATGATATGTTGGCTAAAGATCCTAATAATACATTCTATCTGTATGTAAAAGGATATCTTTATCATAATATGTACACTAACCTGAAAAATGAAAAGAAAGAGCAAGAAGCTGCAGATGCACTCAATAATGCTATCAAGTATTATACTAAGACAACAGAAATAGATCCTAACTACGCAGAAGCATTTTCTAATTTAGGTTTGATCTACTGTCTGCAAGCACAAGACTTCTCAGAGAAAGCAACAGCAGATGTAAATGATCCTAAGTATAAAGAAGATCAAGCAACTTTGAAAGCTTTCTATGAAAAAGCAAAACCTTGCTATGAAAAAGCAAGAGCATTGAAGCCTGACCAAAAAGATTTATGGTTGAATGGTTTATACCGAGTATACTACAATTTGGATATGGGACCTGAATTCGAAGAAATCGAAAAAATGGTTCAATAAACACACCAATAGTTTTTAATAAAAAGCCTAATCAACATGGTTGATTAGGCTTTTTATTTTTTAGGAGCTTCGTATTAAATACTTAATTTTCATAATAGGGAAGTATAATAATCTGGTCCAGTGAATACTAGTATTATATATTAAACATAATACCGATTATTAATTCAAAATGCTTGCGTTATTTATTTTAGCTTGGACGCCCATAAATAACTAACAGCGGTGTATCGGAATGAAAAATCATTTTCCGAGCAATACCTGGATTAAATAAGCGAGAGAATATATTGCGTTTATAAGTAGTCAACGTAATTATATCAATATGATTAGTTTTTATGTAATTATCTAAGCTATTCAAGAAATCATCATTCATCACGACATCATAATGAATTTCCAGGTCCGGATACTGTTTTTGAAAATATTCCTTAATACCACCTAATTTAATTTCATTCCAAGTGTCCTTAACATCTGACAAATGAATCAAAGATACAGAGAAATGAAATGGCTTTAAAGCGGCAATCAAAGAATCGAATGCAATTAAATCTCGTTGATCAAAATTGGTGATAAATGCAATACGTTTAGCTTCTGCTAGCTGTCTAAATGGAGTATTCTCCGGAATGGCTAAAACTGGTACGCGACTTCGTTCAATTACCTCAGCAGTTACACTACCAATTAAATCTATATCTTTTTGATTTTTACCACGAGTCCCCATAATCACAATACGTGGCCGATATTCCTTCGAATAACGAAGAATTTCCTCTTCTGGAATACCTTCACGCAATACACAACTATATTTTACATTCGGAAACTCTCCTGAAGCTACTTTTGCTTTTACCTTATCAGATAAAGTATTTAAGTCTGCATGAACTTTTTGTAATATGTTTTTTACATTTTCATCGTCTGTAAGCTGATAATTAAAAACATCTCCATAAGGCAATGATGTGGTATAGATTGGTGTAAAATAAACATGAAGCAGCACAACTTCCGCTCCCATATTCTGAGCAAAATTAAAACCAAACTCACATGCTTTCATTGAATAATTAGAAAAGTCTACGGGAATTAAGACCTTGTTACTCTCCTTTTCTACTTTGGGTGACTTCCCTCCCACTACCTCTTCAGAAAGCCAAGCAGAGCTCTCAGTAATCTTCAATGCACGCGGTAAATCGCTTTCTCTTATACGTAAGCGCACACCTGAAGACACTACAGGTTGTATTTGATTTACATTATGAATATAGGTTTCAATACCTTCATTTTCAAGCACATTCTTCAATATCTGAGCTTTTGCATAAGTCAGAATAGCTAAGGTTACTAACTTGTCTTCCATAATCAACTGTTTTTACTTTATAAACAAATAAGAAATCCCAATTGTTTGTCTATCAATTGGGATTCATTTATAACTTTCTTTTCTTAAGCTCGAACAGGCTCAGCACTGGCATTTATTTCATCTAGAATTTTTAGAGCTCTATCAAGGACGGTAGTATCATCCAACATAACCAAACCACCATCTGGACCAGGCTCTAAATGTATCCCAACACTCTTACCCTCCTTAAAATTGTGACCGCCAAAAAAATTTCTAACCGTATCAACGTTCAATCCGAGCTCATCGGCTATTCTATGCATACTACCAGTAGGTAATGAATCTTTAATCCTGCGAAGTTCATTAAATGTTATTGTTCTCATATTTATAAATTTAATGGTTAATAACTCTGTGAGTTTCACTTATCACGCTATAAACTTAAGGAAAAAAAAAGATAAAACAAACTATTTCGGTATCTTTTTTACTAAAATAAAGAAGCCTGTCAAAAGGAGATTTGTATTTTCCCTTTCAACAGGCTTCTTTCTATTATTAACTATCTTATTATGAAATAATTACATCTATCAGATAACTTCAACAGATGATGCAGGTACCCATCCTACTTTACCATCTTCTAAGCGGATTTCTTTCCATTCACGCATGGAGTTATCTTTAATTTCAACCTTCCGTCCCTCATGCAATATGAACAAACTGGTGCCACTTTCACTCGGAGTACTACGTACTGTTACACTTGGAGTTAGTACGATAGCACTGTTACGGTTTAATAGCTCATTTTTCTGTTGAAAAGCAAAAACGTTCGCTAATATAACTAATACCAGAAATACTATCCCTGCAATAAATCCTATTTTCTTCCACACGATTTGCTTGGAAAAGAAGAAGAAGTAAAGAGATGCAAGCAACAAAAAGAAACAAACGACGCCTACCTTTGCCCAAGCATCCACACTCAAACAATTAATCAATGATTTCGTCCAAGATACAAAGAAAACCTCGGGTACAGGAATCACTTTATCAATCGTTTTTGCACGAGCAATTTCCAAATTAGCCCGAATATCAGCATTGCCTGGCTGTATTAAAAGTGCACGCTCATAATTTAAAATGGCTTTGGCTATATCACCGGCCTTATAGTAGCTATTTCCTAAGTTATAGTATACCTCAGCCGCTTCTCCTTCTTTCAGCAGAGCTTCATATATCTGAATAGCAGAGGCATAATCATTCTTCACATATGCGCTATCTCCTTCTGCTTTTGTCACACTATTCTCTTGCACAGCAGCTGAAAATTCAGTGTGTGAACCTATTGTTACCGAATCATTCGCTTGTTGTAATGTATCCGATGTAGTCTGTCCAGAAGAGGTCAATGCCATTAACAGGCCAACAAAAGTAAAAAACAGTATTTTTTTCATCATATAACCTCCTAATTAATGTTTAATCGAATTCTCCATTTTACTTATTACTGCTAATGAAGCCGAATAGACTTTATCCATAGCCTGATTATCATCGCCAGGAGCAAAACGTGCAAACTCACAATCATTCAATGCTGCCAAGAATTCTTTAATCAAAGCATCCTCCACTCCATATTTACGAAGTTCCTCTTCAATATTATCTTTTGAAAGTCGAGAAACCGGAATATTCAATTTATCGCTTATATATCCCCAAAGAGCCTTCAAGACTTCGTCATAGAAAACATCTTTTTTATTCTCAGCCAACAACTTACCAGCTAACTTCATACGTTTAACAGCAACCTTATTTGCCTTTTTCGTACGCATTTTCGCAACATTAGCATTAGCAGATATCTGTTTACGGTAAATGATAAAGAAAATGATAAACGCAACGCCAGGTACTAAATAGAGCAACCAGTACAACATAGAGTCAAAGAAGAAGTCTCCCTTTTGAGAAAGCGTCACATCATTTTGCTTGATGAAGCGAATATCCTCATTCAGGACTTTCAAATCCTCTTTATTCGTAAAGTTAGCAATAGTTTGAGCTGCATTTCCTTCACCTTTCTCTACATGCAATTCATACTCTTCGGTAGCCAATATCTTATAAGTACGGGATTTGATATCAAAATAGCTGAATTTCACCGCTGGTATTTTAAATGTTCCGGCATTACGCGGAATAGCCAGATATTCAATAACCTTACTGCCCGAAAGTCCTGCACTTGTCAGCCTGAATTTATTATCAACTTTAGGGTCATATACCTCGAAGTCATCTGGGAATTTCACCTCAGGATCACCTATCAACTTCAAATTACCTGTACCGGAAATGACAAGTTTAATAGTTACAGCATCGTTTGTCTTTACATTAGTACTATTAATGGAAGAAGAAATGCTAAACTCTCCCACTCCACCGGAGAAATCAGCAGGTTTATCACCCGGTAAAGGCTTCACATCTACAGTTAGTTTCGGTGTCATCAATGTCTTTTTGACTTCAATGTAGTTACTGCCACCATTAAAGAAAGCTTCAAACGGATCAGATACATGAGTAGCTTTAGCTATAGAAGCATCAAAACGTGCCGGATCAATAGTCAAATTACCAGACTGCTGCGGAAACAGCACAAATTGCCGGTAAACGGTAGTTTGATAATTCCGTCCCTTATAATGTTCCAAGCTCCATTTTCTATCACCCGGAAGTTCTACTTCTTGTGAATGAAATCCCTTAAAATCAGGAAGTTTAACATTGTCAAAACCGCGAAGGTCAACCAGAGTGTAAATTTTATAAGTCAGCAAGAATGCTTCTTGTTCATACACATTGGTCTTACTAATAGTAGGCAAAATAAAGAGGTCCTGATTGGAAACAGAAGTTCCTGAAGAAGCACGGCTGGTATTACCCTGCTGGCTACTATTACCTCTGCCTGAAGAAGCTGCTCCGGCCTGATCTGCAGGCAGAACCTTGATTTGCACAGAATTAGAAACCATCTGATTGCCATCAGCCGTAATTGTAGCTCCCGGAATTGTGAAACTACCTTCAGCAGTAGCCATCAGTATATAAGTGAAAGTAATACTGCTGGTTGAGGTCGATACCCCATTAACTATTTGCATACTACTTTGCTGAGAGCGACTGGGTCCCATCAGTACGTCAAATCCCTTAATAGAGGGAGCACGGAAATCTCTCACCTTCTGTGTAGTCACTGTATATGCCAGCCTGAACTGGTCGCCCACCGCTACAGCATCAGGAGCTGACGCGGTAAATGACACCTTGTCATTAGCCAAAGCTTGCAGACTGACTACTACCAGTGCTATCCATAAGAAAATTAATTTTCTCATATATTATCGTATCTTTTATTATTTACCAATCCTTTTCCAAACGACCACCTTGGATAACTTGCTGTTTCTTCACCTTATCCTGTACATCTTTCTCATCCTGCATCACCGACTTCAAAAGTTGTTCAGCATTTTCCTTTGACATCTGATTTTCTTGTGGCTGAGGAGGTTGCTGCTGTTGATCCTGGTTTTGCTGATCTTGTTCTTTTTGGTCTTGTTTGTCTTTATCTTGTTCTTTTTCCTGCTCCTTTTTGTCCTGATTCTGATCTTGGTTCTGATCTTGATTCTGCTGATTCTGTTCCTGATCTTTCAGCATTTTCTGAGCCAAAGCCAAGTTATAACGCGTCTCGTTATCTTTCGGATTATTACGCAATGACTCTTTGTATGCTTCCACAGCTTTGGCATAATCCTTACCGGACTGGAATATTACTCCCATATTATGGTAAATTTGAGCAAGATTACCCTTATCTTTCTCCATTTTAGTGGCAGCAACAAACTGCTCCATAGCCTCCTGCAACTTATTCTGTTGCATAAGCGTATTACCTAGATTATACATGGATATCGCAGACTTTGGATTCACATCAATAGCCTTCCGATAATTCACTTCAGCATTTACATACGTACTATCTTTATAAGCACGATTTCCCTTACGAATATAGTCTCGTTCCGCTTTCTGTGCAGAAACTGAAATAGCCGTCAGTAGCAGCAAGATAATTCCGATAGTTCTATTTCTCATCATCATACCTTTCTTCCTTTTTAAACAGATGGATATTACGGAATAACGGGTTTTTACGTTCCAAAATCAGCATTTCAGCCAACAACAGTAACAATATAATCCATGCAACAGCCTGGAATTGTTCGTTGAACTCTGTATAAACCTGTGTTTCCACATCCGCTTTCGCCATTTTATTAATCTCTTGAGCAATTGCCTTTTGCGCAGCATTTGAATTGTCTACACGCACATAAATCCCATCTCCTGCCTGAGCTATTTCCTGACACATCTGCTCATTCAAGCGGGTTACAACCACGTTTCCGTCACGGTCACGACGGAAGTCATTGGTTCCTTCTACGGGGATAGGTGCACCATCAGGCATACCCACACCCAGAACACTAACTTGAATACCTTTTTCCGCAGCAGCTTTAGCAGCTTCCACAGCTCCGCCTTCATGGTTTTCACCGTCAGTAATAACGATGACGGCACGTCCAACTCCTTCCTGGGGTGTAAAGCTGCGAGTAGCCAGATTAATAGCTGCACCGATAGCCGTACCCTGCTTGGATATCAATGACGGATTAATAGATTCCAAAAACATCTTGGCAGAAATATAATCGCTTGTAATAGGCAACTGTGTAAAGGCATCACCGGCAAACACAATCATACCTACCTTATCATTCTCCATTTTGTCAACCAACTGTGCTACCAATCTCTTGGCTTTCTCTAGACGACTGGGTTGTACATCTTGTGCCAACATAGAGTTAGAAATATCCAACGCAATCATTACCTCTACCCCTTGACGCTTCACTGTCTCCAGTTTGGAGCCAAACTGCGGGCGTGCCAGCAATACAGCAAACAGTCCGATTGCAGCAAACACCAGCCAAAACTTCACATCCGGACGATATTTAGATACATCCGGCATCAACTGTGCCATTAGCACCGGGTCGCCAAACTTGCGGATCGCTTTCCGTCTCCGATAATTGGAGTACAGGTAGAAAGCCGCCAAGAAAGGCAACAGAAGCAACAGGTATAAATATGTAGGTTCTTCAAATCGAAACATCTTTCTATGTACAATTTAGTAATTTACAATTAATGCATTGTTTTAAGGTATCTTCTTCAAGATAGAATTACGAAGCAATACTTCAAGTAACACGCACAAGAATGCCGCCAAAGCAAACCAACGATATTCTTCCTGGCGCTTGCTGTATTCCTTCACATTCAACTTGGTTTTCTCCAACTTATCGATCTCCTCATATACCTCTTTCAGCTTAGAATTGCTGGTGGCACGGAAATAATTACCTTCTGTGGTAGCCGCAATCTGCGTCAGTGTCTTTTCATCAATCTCCACTGGCATATTGACATACTGCACAGTGTTACCCACCGGATAAGGATACGGAGCCATTCCGTTTGTACCTACACCAATTGTATAAACCCGGATACCAAAACTCTTAGCTATTTCTGCCGCAGTCAGCGGAGATATATCTCCTTTATTATTTGTACCATCTGTCAACAGAATGATTACTTTAGACTTCGCTTTACTATCTTTCAAGCGAGTAACTGCATTAGCAATACCCATACCTACTGCTGTTCCATCTTCAATAATACCACACTTAATGCCTTGAAACAGATTCAAAAGCACTGCATGATCCACCGTCAACGGACATTGCGTAAAACTTTCACCGGCAAATAAAGTTATACCGATATTATCATTGGGCCGACCATTGATAAACTCCGCAGCCACATCTTTAGCAGCTTCCAGACGATTCGGTTTCAAGTCCTCTGCCAGCATACTGGTAGATACGTCGATGGCCATCATAATATCTATACCTTCAATTTCACTGTTTTGCCAGCTATTAGTAGTTTGAGGACGCGCCAACACTACGATAATCAATGCCAAGGCAATAATCCGTAACATAAAAGGCACATGCAACAAATAGTTCTTATAGCTCTTCGGCGTATGAGCATATACACGAGCATCCGAAATCTGAAGTGTAGCTTCATTATTCCTCCGCCTCATGATATACCATACTATATAAGGTATAAGCAACAGCAGCAAAAACAAATATTCAATATTGGCAAAAACCATTGTATTTACTATTTAACAATTTACAATTTAAGATTGGAGTTACCCTTAAATTCTGCTATCATGCAAAATAATTGTATAACTGCATTCCAATATAAACGAACGAACCAATCAAGGCAACCGATAAAACTACGATGCCTATGCCCAGTAATATTTTAGTACGCAATGAACGTTTCTCAATGATGGTAATTTCAGTGGGTTGCGGTTTTGCATTCTCCACTTCTTTCTCCTTGGTTTCATTGATAAATTCGATGGCACTGATCAGATTTGCATCATTTTCGTTCATCAACGGATTATGCTTAGCAAACTTCACCAAATCGGCAGTCTCAAAAAGAGAACGTAAATCTGCAATAGCTTCTTTATCTTGCATTTCAAGCAGCTTTTCTATAATCTCCGAAGAGGTCATTTCCAAAGCATTGAAACCAAAACGCTCTTTAATATACGTACGCAAAGTATCTGTCAATTCCGTGTAATACTCCTTCGACTGTCCCTTTTGCCATACTTTTTCCCCTTTGATACGCTCTATTTCTTTCATCGCCATCTGATGCGGAGGTAACTTCGGTTCAACCTTTACCTTACGGATGATAGGTTTATTGTCACAGATACGCATGATCAGATAGATAAGTAATAACGCAATCGGAATAAGCAATATGCCACAGGTGATAATCCCATACCAGTCTTCCCACACAAAAGGAGGTTGCATTACTGTCTTCGGACCAAAAAATTGTTCCGGATTCTCAGGATCCAATGGTACATTCATCGAATAGACCTTCAGTGCCAAAGCCTTCGAACGATATGCCTTATTATCCACCAATACTTCCATCGGTGGCAGATAATACAATGCCGAGTCGAATGATGTAACAGTATACTCCTGCGTAATCAGCATTCGTTTATCATCATTTATATACTGCGTATCCGGCTTTGCAACATCTATAATCTCCACACCACTTACCAGCGTATCCGTATAAACAGGGAAAATAGCCCGTTTATCGGCATCCAAGGCTACCTGAAGTTTAATCTTCGCCTGGTCACCGATATAAATTTGCAGAGAATCAATGGTAGCATCTACTGTTACCGACTGAGCCACTGCCTTGCCAGTCAACATCCCCAATAGGGTTATCAGAAATAGATATCTTTTCATTTTTCCGATTAATTTCGTTTCGCAAACAAATTCATCAATGCTTTGACATAGTCCTGATCGGTGCGTACCGACACATTATCGACATTACTTTTAGTGAATGTTTCGTTCAGTTCCACCTGTTTATTCACCCACCAGTCGTGATGAGCACGACGAACAGCACGCGACGAAGTATCAATCCACTGCTCATGTCCAGTCTCAGCATCCTTTATTTTCATCAAACCGATAGCCGGCAGTTCCTCTACCCTGCGGTCATACACCTGGATAGCTACCATATCATGTTTCCGGTTGGCGATAGTCATTGCATTCTTAAAGTTCCCCTGATCGATGAAATCGGATAACAGGAAGGCTGTACAACGACGCTTCATCACGTTTGTCAGATATTCCAGTCCGAGCCGGATATCAGTCCTTCGACTCTCCGCTTTAAAGTCAATCAGTTCGCGAATAATATATAAGATATGCTTACGCCCTTTCTTAGGCGGAATGAATTTCTCTATCCGGTCAGAGAAAAAGATAACCCCGATTTTATCGTTGTTTTGGATAGCCGAAAAAGCCAATGTTGCAGCTATTTCCGTCACCATATCCTTTTTCATCTGCTTCACCGTACCGAATTCCAAACTACCGGAAACATCCACCAGCAACATAACGGTCAGCTCGCGCTCTTCTTCGAACACCTTCACGTAAGGCTTATTGAAGCGAGCGGTCACGTTCCAGTCAATGTCGCGTATGTCATCGCCAAACTGATATTCGCGCACCTCGGAAAATGCCATACCCCTACCCTTGAAGGCCGAATGATACTGGCCAGCAAAGATATTGTTGGATAATCCGCGCGTCTTGATTTCAATCTGACGGACTTTTTTTAACAGTTCACTTGTTTCCATCTATATCGTTAAATAATTCCGTTAATAAATACCGGCAACGTTTTTTAAAAACGTTGGCAAGATTCTTTAAAAACGTTCACACCATTTATTAACAGGTCTCAAAAGACCTTTAAAAAAAATGATTACTTAATTAAGGTACTTCAACCTTATTCAGTATTTTGCTGATAATCTCGTCAGAAGTCAGGTTGCTGGCCTCTGCTTCGTAAGTCAATCCGATACGATGGCGCAATACGTCATGAGCCACAGCACGAACATCTTCTGGAATCACATAACCACGACGTTTGATGAAAGCATAAGTACGGGCAGCCAATGCCAGGTTGATAGAGGCACGGGGAGAACCACCGAAACCAATCATATCTTTCAGTTCCTTCAGATCATATTTCTCCGGATAACGAGTGGCAAATACAATATCAACAATGTAGCGTTCAATCTTCTCATCCAGATATACCTGACGAACAACTTTACGTGCTTCAATAATCTCCTGAGCTTTCAGAATAGGCTTCACATTGAATTTATCGCCATTGATGTTCTGGCGGATAATCAGTTTTTCTTCTTCCATCTTCGGATAGTCGATAACCACTTTCAGCATGAAACGGTCTACCTGGGCTTCAGGCAACGGATAAGTACCTTCCTGTTCGATAGGGTTCTGTGTAGCAAGTACAAGGAAAGGTTCGGGCAACGGGAATGTTTCCGTACCAATAGTTACCTGACGTTCCTGCATTGCTTCCAGCAAAGCACTCTGTACCTTGGCCGGAGCACGGTTAATTTCATCTGCCAGAACAAAGTTGGCAAAAACAGGTCCTTTCTTTACTTGAAACGTTTCGTCTTTCTGACTGTAAACCATTGTACCGATAACGTCGGCAGGCAGCAAATCGGGAGTAAACTGTACACGACTGTATTGTGCATCGATCAGTGAGGCAAGCGTCTTAATCGCTAATGTCTTTGCCAAACCGGGCACACCTTCTAATAATACGTGTCCATCGGACAGCAAACCGATTAACAATGACTCTACCAGGTGTTTTTGTCCTACAATGATCTGGTCCATACCAGCAGTAAGGTTGGTAACAAAAGAACTTTGTCTTTCAATCCGCTCGTTCAGTTCGCGGATATCAATTGTTTCAGCCATAAATACTATTATTTTTATTGTTTAAATTCCATTGATTTCTCCAGTATGCTACTGGTAATTATTTTTTTCGCTCCCAAAAGTACAGGAATAAATTAACCATACCAACTAATTTTTATTAAAAAACAATTAGATTAAACTACTTTCATAGAGTTTAGTAGTTAACAATAGTTTCTGAAAAGAATTTCAAATTCGCAGACAGGGATAAATAGCAAATCACCCCTGCAAGTGAAGTATTATCAACTTGCAGGGGTGCAATATTTTCTTTTATTTCTTTTCAAGCTCCGGTATCTTGATTACAGTACCATACGGCACATGATCGGGATTCTTTATAACACCCGAATTATGCTTCACAATATAGGGCCACAGAGCCTTAGTTCCGTAAAAGCGAAGTGCAACCTTTGTCAGAGTTTCTCCTTCTTGGATAGTATAAGTAGTTTTCGTACCTACAATCTTATAATTTACAGAGTCTGGCTCAAAAGGAGTAGCAGCAGCCTTCTTTGTCTCTTTTTTAGGAGCAACAACAGGAGTTTCCTGTTTTACAACCGGCTTCGGTTCTTCAACAACTTTAGGAGTAACAACTTCTGCCACAGTATCTTTCTTCGCAACCACAGTTGCGGTATCTTTTTGAGTAATACTATCCGTCAGAACGACTGGAGCAGCTGGTTTCTCTACTTTTTCATCAGCAACTTTCTCTTTTGATGGCGTAGACATCCTATCCAATAAATCCGGATAATACATAAAAGTAACAGCACCTATACACAGCAATACTACAAGCACTACAATTCCAATGAAAAACTTCATTGTAGAGCTATCTTCCTTATTCACAGGAGGTAATGGAGGTTCAGGAACTTCATAGGTAGGCACCAATTCTTCTTGAGCCTTTTGTTCTATAGGAGCTTCTGCTACAGGCTCATCCATTGGAATTACTGATTCCGCCACAGCTAAATTAGATTCTTCAGACGATACTACAGATTCCTCGGATGAAAGAATTGATTCAGCCTGATAAACAGAGGGTGCTTCTTCCGAAACCGGCTGTTCTTTTATATCCTCTACGACTTCCTCAACAGTCTGAATCACTTGTTCTTCAACTGTCTCTATCAATTCTTCTTCAGCATTTTCAGTTTTCTCTTCAATTACTTCAGCCGTTTCTTGAACAACAACCTGCGATTCTACAACAACTGTAGAACTTTCAGGCTCTACAAAATTCTCTTCTTTTTCCTCTTCTTCAGAATTATCCCCCATTGCCGTATCTTCTAACACTGTTTCATCGTTCAATACCACAGTTTCAAAATGCGAAAAAGGTTTGTTTATCAAATCTTTTAAAGTTGGCTCCGGAGTAAATGAAACCTTTGTATGTCCTTGTATTTCAAAACGTTCACCCGTGTTTATATTTACGCTTTCACGACTATCCACGTCAATCAGCTTAAATGTACCCAAGCCTTTAATCTTCACATACTTATCGCTCTCCAATGATTCTTCAATCAACTGAAAAAATTCTTTTACGAAGCTCTCAGCATCCGTTTTATCCATGCCATGCTTTTCGGCAAGCATTTCTATTAAATTCTGTATGTTCAGCTTTTCATTCATATTTATGAAGGGTTACTTGAGTAGAAGACGACATTATTTAAACTTATCTTTCAGAGTCGTACTGGGTCTATAGGTCAGCACCAACTTAGGTGGAACCAACATACGCAACTTTGTCGTTGGATTGATGGTAATACGCTCCGCTTTCTTCTTTACCTCAAAAGTACCGAAACTTTGTACGGAAACAATATTCCCTTCTTGCAGCTGTTGTGTCATATCCGACAGTAAAGATGCAATAAGTTCGGATGTATCCTTTATGGTATATCCCAATCTTCGTGACAGTTCTGAAGTAAATTCTTTATTATTCAAAATCCAGCTATTTTTATAAAGTTCGGTGCTATATTAGCAAAACTTCCGCATATACACAAATTCTTCGGGAAAATTATTTAAATAACCTGTCCAAAAAGGTCGAAATCATCGGAACTTATTATCTCTACCTGGTAAAAGTTACCAATAAGCAATGTTTGTTCACCACACTCTATCAATACTTCCGGATCCACTTCAGGAGAGTCAAATTCAGTACGACCGATATAATAATCCCCTTCCAGACGATCAATGATAACTTTCATGGATTGCCCCACTTTTGCAGCGCTCAATTCGGCAGAAATACCTTGTTGAATGAACATCAACTCATCCAAACGCGCCTGCTTTACTTCCTGAGGTATTTCATCCGCATAATGCGCAGCCGCGTAAGTACCTTCTTCTTCCGAATATGCAAAAGCCCCCATTCTATCGAAACGCACCTTACGAACAAACTCTTTCAACTCTTCAAAATCCGCCTCTGTTTCTCCGGGATGCCCTACCATTAAAGTCGTACGCAAATGGATACCAGGCACTTCTTTGCGGAATTGTTCTATCAGTTGATAAGTTTCTTCCTGAGTTACATGACGACGCATTTTTTCCAACATCGGATTGCTAATATGCTGAAGAGCTATATCCATATACTTACACACATTAGAACGCTCACGCATCACCCGAAACAAATCTGTAGGAAAATGTGCGGGATAAGCATAATGTAAACGAATCCATTCTACCCCGGGAATTTCAGATATACGTTCTATAAGTTCAGGAAGCATTTGCTTCTTATACAGATCCACACCATAGTAAGTCAACTCCTGAGCAATTATCTGAAACTCTTTTACTCCCTTATTCACCAGGTAACGGACTTCATCCAAAATTTCCTCCACCGGTCGCGATACATGCCGTCCTGTAATAATTGGAATAGCACAATACGAACACTTCCGGTCGCATCCCTCCGATATTTTCAGGTATGCATAGTGCTTAGGAGTAGTGAGAGTACGCTCTATATGAAGTTCTTTGTGATAAGCTTTACCCAGATCCTGCAATAACTCCGCCCAGTTAAATTTACCATAAAACTTATCCACCTGCGGAATTTCAATCGCCAATTCTTTCAGATAGCGTTCAGAAAGACAACCCATTACATATAACTTTTCCAGATTTCCTTCTTCTTTTGCCTGTGCAAATTCCAAAATCATGTTAATGGACTCTTCTTTAGCATCACCGATAAAACCACAAGTATTGATAACGGCAATCTCTCCTTTAGGCTTTTCCGTATCATGAGTCACGTGATATCCGGCTTCTTCCAGCTGGCGCATCAAATGCTCCGAATCCACTAAATTCTTAGAGCACCCTAAAGTTATAATATCAATTGTTTTCCGTTTCATGCATTCTCCCCAAACAACGAGTCAACAAATTCTTTCTTACGGAACACCTGTAGATCTTCCATACCTTCACCCAAGCCAATATACTTAACAGGTATCTTAAACTGATCAGAAATGCCGATAACAACTCCACCTTTCGCCGTTCCATCCAGCTTAGTGATAGCCATCGCGGTTACTTCCGTAGCTAACGTAAATTGTTTAGCCTGTTCAAACGCATTCTGCCCAGTAGAACCATCCAGCACCAATAGTACTTCATTGGGAGCATCAGGAACTACTTTCTTCATTACATTTTTAATCTTAGTCAACTCATTCATCAAGCCAACCTTATTGTGAAGGCGGCCGGCAGTATCAATAATTACCACATCAGCATTATTAGCAACAGCAGAGCTTAATGTATCGTAGGCCACGGAAGCCGGATCAGCTCCCATCTTTTGTTTTATGACAGGTACTCCTACACGTCCACCCCAGATATCCAACTGTTCCACAGCTGCTGCACGGAAAGTATCCGCCGCTCCCAAATAAACGCTTTTACCTGCTTTCTTGAATTGGTAAGCTAACTTACCAATAGTAGTTGTTTTGCCAACGCCATTCACCCCTACTACCATAATTACGTAAGGTTTCTTCGCAATCGGTGCTTCAAAATCATCTACATCGTCCGAATTATTTTCCGTTAACAAAGCAGCGATTTCATCGCGCAAGATAGTATTCAACTCCTGCGCATTCATATATTTTTCAGATGCGGCACGCTTTTCTATACGTTGAATTATATTTAACGTCGTCTCTACCCCCACATCCGAAGTAATCAGCACTTCTTCCAGATTATCAAGCACTTCATCCTGTCTCTTATACACATCTCCGAGCCCACGAGACTGCAGCTAATCTC
>ERZ1027150.686-NODE-686-length-27772-cov-9.362233_pt1 | contig 27772 bp, 20 predicted proteins | sample MGYA00519276_ERZ1027150 | MGnify/ENA primary metagenome ERZ1027150 (study PRJEB26926, sample SAMN06164860) | human gut metagenome | biome: ENVO:00009003; feature: ENVO:2100002; material: ENVO:00002003 | host: Homo sapiens | place: USA | collected 2012 ... | reverse complement strand
CTACACTCGACTAGTCGTCGGCAGCGTCAGATGTGTATAAGAGACAGATTTAATACTAATCCATAAAAAATGTTATCATGCCCAAATTTAGTAATTAAATAAACAAAGCAAAATTAAAATCTCTTTTTTTTTCTTCAACGTACTCAAAAAGTTCCGGCTAAAACTATTCTTTTTTTGACATTTGTTTAGAATTATGCTGAAAGACAGTGTTTAATAATTCATATCTCAAAAAATACAAGATTAATCAGCATTGGAAATGCTTATTCAGGCATTTTTACATTCATATGTATTTTGTTCTATAATCTATTCTTTTTATATAATCAAGAGCATACACACTTGAGAAGTTATGCCATTCGTAAAGTTCCCGAAAGCTCCTGCTTAAATTCCACAGAAACATTCCCCGCTCTTACCTGCTTCCCCGATTAAGACACTTGTCAGATATATAAGAACTTTCCGGGTACGGTTTTTCATATGAAAAAAACAGAAGTTCAATCAGATACGTCAGAACAGTCATTGCAACTCAAGTGAATAATTCAGATTCGACTGGATACGGTGCATCTCCCGGTCCAGCATCACCAACTTTGCACCTATTTTCTCAAAGCTCAACTTCTCCTCTCCATCAAAAGAAATCAGCTGGACAACCACTGCATCCGGATCATCCGCATGCCCCCTCAGCGTGAACTGCCGCCCCTGAAAATAATGCATACGGTCTTTTCCGTCTTCCGCCTCAAGATACTTCATCGAAGCCTGAAAAACTCCGTCCCCACTATGTTCATAACGACTGATGGAAATCCGATATACTATCCCCGGACAAGATGCCGCAGGAAGTGTACCTGCATAAGTTTCTGTCACCAGCTGTCCCACGTCGGTTCTTCTCACCAGTGAGTCGAGCACGTCTCCGCTCTGCTTCAGGCTGTCACGGCAATAAACCCGCTGATAAGCACCATGTTTCCCCAATACAAGGGTATCTGCCGTGTGCTTCACGATGTCCATCGTATCCTCAAACAGGATAGTCTGTCCATTGCCCACACTTCTTCCGGAGAGTACCAGCTGATTCTCAGACAAAAGATTCCACTTGTCATATAGCAGTGTATTCATGCCGATTGACGAAGCCTTTCCTTCCTCTTCCAGTCTTACCCCCTGGACAATCTGAGAGTTGACCGGCATCACCTCATACCAGTCTCCTATCAATTCAGCTTCAGCATGTTTTTCCTGAGTATGACAGGCCGTGCAGCACAGCAGCACACCTAAAGGCAGTATTGTTTTCATAGCTAAAATTTAATAATCGATAATATTATTCCCCGATGCAAACGTACAAACAATAATTAAGAAATCAAACGATTTCCACCAACTTTATTTCTAAGTTTCTATTCTTTTTTTATGCAAGAACAAGTATAGGCTCAAGACACTGCTTTTCCTTCCATCTGCAGGAAGAATCACACCTCAAACCAGCGCGCCTCCCCATTTCCAAGACGGTTAACAGTATGCAGCTGCCCGATTGGGACTCCTGTGAGATGTGCTATCAACGAACGCAAAAACAAGCCATGCGAAACCAGTAACACCATTTGTCCGGCATACTCACTTCTTAATATATCCGCCACCTTACCGGCCCGGTCATAAAGCATCTCCTTGGTTTCCACATCCGCAGGCAACTGTTTCAGATTCACATCAGCAATTTTCATCCCCGTCAGGCTGCCCCAGTCTATCTCCCTAAGTACGGGCCACTGAAACCACTTTATTTGCTTTCCCTCCAACAGCAGTTCCACAGTATCCGTCACCCGCTTCAGGTCACTGCTCAGCACCACATCAAAATCATTCAGGTCAAGTTGCGAGCGCAAAGACACCACCTGCATCTTACCTTTCTCCGTCAGTCTTCCGGGCAAATGTCCCTGAAGGACACGGGAAATATTTTCCTCTGTCTCCCCATGCCGCACCAGACAAACTCTCAATGTTTTCTTTTCCATAAAATAAATTCATTTCACTTTACAGACAGCCCAGCCTCATCACACCATCCATTCTTCCGGACCGTCATCTCAAAACATAAAAGTAATCATTTCACCGATACTCTCCAACCGCAAGGTACAGAATCTGACGGCAAACTGAACTTCAGGGCAAATTCCCATACAACTTTCCCCGTTCATTGGCAGAAAAGACGGGCCTCCCCGCCCGGCAAATCCACGTCAAATATCCCTAAACAACAAAAATCCCTCCAAAATTGTTTTTCCCGATTTTTTTCGCTATATTCGGCGTAGCATCATTCTGCAAAGATACCGTTATACGACGGAAGTCTCTCCGACAGATTTGCCAATCGTTTCAAGACGATGTTGCTCCATTACATTCGGGATATAACGGTCCTGCATGATCAATTAAAGAAGTAAAAACCAACCATTAATTTTTATCCTATGAAGAAGTACGTAGCTGAATTAATCGGAACCATGGTCCTGGTATTACTGGGATGTGGAAGTGCAGTATTTGCAGGGAGTGCCGCCGACACCGTAGGAGCCGGTACCGGAACTCTGGGAGTAGCCTTAGCCTTCGGGCTTTCTGTTGTAGCCATGGCTTATACCATCGGTAACATATCCGGATGCCATATCAATCCGGCCATCACACTGGGCGTATGGCTGAACGGCAAGATGACAAACAAAGACGCCTTCATGTACATGCTCTTCCAGATTACCGGAGGAGTTATCGGCGCCCTGATTCTTTCCTTGCTGGTCAGCACCGGAGGGCACGCTGGCCCGACAATGACAGGAGCCAACACCTTCGACAGCGGAGAGATGATACAGGCATTCATCGCCGAAGCGGTATTTACCTTCATCTTTGTACTTGTAGTATTAGGAGCCACCGACGAAAAACGCGGAGCCGGTAACCTGGCAGGTCTTGCCATCGGTCTGACCCTTACCTTGATCCACATTGTATGTATCCCCATCACAGGCACCTCCGTCAACCCGGCCAGAAGCATCGGACCGGCCATCATGGAAGGCGGACAAGCCGCCGGTCAGTTATGGCTCTTCATTGTAGCCCCCTTCCTGGGAGCCGCATTCAGCTCACTGGTATGGAAATTCCTGAAAAAATAAGCCTGGTAATTCCTGAAAAAATAAAAAAGAGGCCTCAGGGCCTCTTTTCTTTATCTCGACTGCTTTACCAATCAAATCTCTCCAAGATCAAATTTCTCCGGATGTTTTCCCTTGAACTGCTTGAAATAAAGTTTGATTTCACGCATATCCTTCTCTACATCCCCACTGGGCATAAGATACTTCCCGGCAGTAATACATTTTTTCTCATAATCAATACCGATCAGAACGATAGGCACTTCCGCTTTCAATGCGATAAAATAAAACCCTTTCTTCCAATTAGGATTTGCCGAACGGGTCCCTTCGGGAGTGATGGCCAGATGAAACTTACTGCTCTCCCTGATACGTTGGGCAACCTGATCCACCAACGAAGTCCGCTTGCTTCGGTCTACCGGTATGCCTCCCATCCAGCGGAAGAATATGCCCAAAGGAAAAAAGAACCATTCCTTCTTCATCATGAAGCCCGACTCACGGCCTACAGCCGAAATGAAAAGCTTACCGATAAACAAATCCCAGTTCGTAGTATGAGGCGCCGCACAGATGATGCATTTATCAAAATCCGGTACCGACACCTCTGCTCTCCATCCCAGCAAACGGAAATATATAAAACGGCAGATAGCTTGTTTCATCCCGTTTATTTAGCCAGTTCTTCCATTTTGGCAGAGATTGTCTCTACACCCGCCTGCAGGTCTGCATTCAGTTTTTTATAGAAGCCCTTCACGTTACCCGGTTCCGTATGGCTTATACGGCTGATCAGTTCATCTCTGAACTGTGCGATTTCAATAAACAGATGGAGATAAGCCTGCTTCTTTTCCTGAGCAGCATTCACAGCATCCATTGCACACAAACCGGTCAAAACCGTTGTAATATAATTAATATTCTTTTTCAAATCTCTTCTCTTAGCCATAATTCCATTTTTTTAGTTATAAAATTAAGTTGTCGGGGTAAAGATAATATTTTTTCCCGAATAATCCACTTCTCTTTCAAAAAATCCATTTTTTTAATAAAACCGCCCCACCCGCCGCCTCATCTTCCAAGGTTTCGTACCCACAATGGAAATTTTATCGGCATACGTTTTTATATTTCCGAAAAAAAAGCGAAATTTGCACCATAAAGTGAATTTTATACACCTTATAAAATATAAAAACAATTATGACAAAAAGTGCATTACAAATTGCAAGAGCTGCTTACCAGCCTAAATTACCAAAAGCATTGAAAGGTGCGGTTGCAGTCAAAGAAGGAGAAGCTACTCAGTCTGTAGCCGATCAGGAAGCGATTCAGAAACTGTTCCCCAACACTTACGGTATGCCGTTGATTCAGTTCGTAGAAGGAACTGAAACAGCACACGATCCAATGAACGTAGGTGTAATTCTGTCTGGCGGTCAGGCTCCGGGCGGACACAACGTAATTTCCGGTCTGTTCGACGGTATCAAGAGATTGAACCCTGCCAACAAGTTGTACGGTTTCATCCTGGGTCCTGGCGGCTTGGTTGACCACAAATATAAAGAACTGACTGCCGACATCATCGACGAATACCGTAACACAGGCGGTTTCGACATCATCGGTTCAGGACGTACTAAACTGGAAACAGTTGAACAGTTCGAAAAAGGTTACGAAATCCTGAAAGAATTGGGTATCAAGGCACTGGTAATCATTGGTGGTGACGACTCTAACACTAACGCCTGCGTATTGGCTGAATACTACGCTGCAAAGAACTACGGTATTCAGGTAATCGGTTGCCCGAAGACTATCGACGGTGACTTGAAGAACGAAATGATTGAAACCTCATTCGGTTTCGATACTGCCTGCAAGACTTATGCAGAAGTAATCGGTAATATCCAGCGCGACTGTAACTCAGCACGCAAATACTGGCACTTCATCAAACTGATGGGTCGTTCAGCATCTCACATTGCACTGGAATGTGCATTGCAGGTACAGCCAAACATCTGTATCGTATCAGAAGAAGTGGAAGAAAAGAACATGTCACTGGACGATGTAGTAACTTACATCGCTAAGGTAGTAGCCGACCGTGCTGCTGACGGCAACAACTTCGGTACAGTACTGATTCCGGAAGGCCTGATTGAGTTCATCCCGGCTATGAAGAGCCTGATTGCTGAACTGAATGATTTCCTGGCTCACAACGGTGAAGAATTCAACAGCATCAAACGTTCTAAACAGCGTGACTACATCATCAGCAAATTGTCTGAAGCAAACTCTAAGATTTACGCTTCTCTGCCGGAAGGCGTAGCTCGCCAGCTGTCTCTGGACCGCGACCCGCACGGAAACGTTCAGGTATCTCTGATTGAAACAGAAAAACTGTTGTCTGAAATGGTTGCAACTAAATTGGCTGCATGGAAAGAAGAAGGTAAGTTCGTAGGTAAGTTCGCTGCTCAGCACCACTTCTTCGGTTACGAAGGACGTTGCGCAGCTCCGTCGAACTTCGATGCTGACTACTGCTATGCACTGGGTTACACTGCATCCATGCTGATGGCTGCCGGCAAGACTGGTTACATGTCATCAGTACGCAACACAACTGCCCCTGCTGAAGAATGGATTGCAGGCGGTGTGCCTATCACAATGATGATGAACATGGAACGTCGTCACGGTGAAATGAAGCCGGTTATCCAGAAAGCATTGGTTAAGCTGGACGGTGCTCCTTTCAAGGCATTCGCTGCTCAGCGTGACACTTGGGCTAAAGAAACAGCTTACGTGTACCCGGGTCCTATCCAGTACTTCGGTCCGTCTGAAGTTTGCGACCAGCCTACCAAGACTTTGCAGCTGGAACAAGCTAAATAATCACCTTTTTCTCCATTAAAGAATTAGGGAACTATACAAAGGCTGTTTTGAAATAACTGGTTTTATTTTAAGACAGCCTTTTATTTACTCACTCACACTACTGACTTCTAAAGAATAATAGATATGGTAAAAGAACCGCCCATCACGGTGGTAAATAAAACTCCCCGCACCCGGACACGAAAACGAACCGTTTCTGCTGCCGCTCCGGCAGGGAAAAAGTACAGGAAGACAACGGGTGGCCAAAGACGAAGCAAGAAGAGAAATTTCCCCGGCAAGAAGGAACATTCCACACCTGCCTGGCTCTATTACCTGCTCATGGGAGTAACGGCTACCTTGTTCGTTGCCGGATTCTATTATTTCTTTATCCGTCCGTATGCCTACCGCTGGAAACCTTGCTACGGCGCAAAAGCCTACGGAGTATGTGTGCCGTCGGGATTCAGCGTTCACGGCTTCGATGTCTCACACCACCAGGGAAGAATCAACTGGGAGAAACTGCAGAAAACCCGGCAGACACCTTTCCCTATCCAGTTCGTTTTCATGAAGGCATCCGAAGGAGGAGACTTCAGCGATACCGCTTTTATCCGCAACTTCAACCATGCGCGTGAGTACGGCTTTATCCGCGGGGCTTATCACTTTTATAACCCCAAGACAGACGCGGAAAAACAGGCCGATTTCTTTATCCGCTCCGTTCATCTGGAACCGGGCGACCTGCCTCCGGTACTCGACATCGAGAAAAAAGGCAGTGACATGGACCGCCTCCGCAACGACCTGAAAATATGGCTTAGGAAGATAGAACAGCATTATCGTGTCAAACCGATACTCTACACCTCTTATAAATTCAAGACCCGCTACCTGAACGATTCCATCTTCAATACGTATCCGTATTGGATTGCCCACTATTACGTGGACTCGGTACGCTATGAGGGAGAATGGAAATTCTGGCAACACACGGATGTGGGTACATTGCCCGGAATCGACGAACGGGTGGACTTGAATGTATTCAACGGAACTTTCGAGGAACTGAAGGCCATGACCATTCCAGTTCCCGATTCTTCAGCATATACCCCCGATACATTATCCCATTAGTTTATTTATTTCATGAACATCTTACTCAATCTGCTATGGCTCATATTCGGAGGCTTTATCATCTGCCTCGAATATATTATAGGCAGCTTCTTGCTGATAATCACTCTTGTTGGAATCCCATTCGGCCTGCAGACGCTTAAACTGGGAATACTGGCCCTGAGCCCATTCGGCAGACAAATCGTCAGCAGTCCCTGCACCGGCGGATGTCTGTCTACTCTTATGAATCTTCTTTGGATTCTGTGCGGAGGCATCTGGATTTCGCTCACTCACCTGCTACTGGGTGCTGTCTGCTGCATTACCCTCATCGGCATTCCTTTCGGCGTACAACACTTTAAGATGGCCGGACTAGGCCTCACTCCTTTCGGAAAAACGATTGTCTGAACGACTGGTATATCCCAGTCTTTATTTACCCATATAAAAAGAGCTGCCCCTTCGCATTCCGGAATTTTTTTCCGGTCCGACGAGAAAGAACAGCTCTTTTTTATTTCTACCGTCTCATCCGTTCTCAAACAGACAATTGAGAGCATCCATTTCTTATTCTACAGTCACCTCATCCACAAAGAACCATGACGGATGTCCCACTCCATAATGCCAGTGCGGACATACCTTTGTACCGGTCACCTCTACTTTGATATAACGCGCCTTCAACGGAGTGACCGATTCAGCCTTTACCTCACGGAACAAGACCTGGTTCGAACGGTCTTCCGGCATCTTGATGGAATCCCATTCCGTATAATTCTCTCCATCCAGGGAGTAACTGTACGATACTTCCAGCGGGAAAAGAATCCACGCACCAATCTGATGCAGGAAATCGGCAGACACCTTGCGCACATCTTTTACTTCTCCCAGGTCTACGACAAAGGCACCGTCCTTGCCTTCCCATCCTACCCAGCTCTCTACATAGCTTGCACCGCCATACAGTCCGTCGGTCAGCGCCGTACGTCCGGTTTCCACGTATTTGCCGGTCGGCTCCGTCAGATAAGTCACCTTAGCCCCCAGCGCCAGGTTGTTCTTATTATTCGTCATATAACGCTCACGGTACAACTTGCAATAGTCGAGCGAGTAATTGGAACGTTCGTTCAGCACCGGATTACCGAAGAATTCAGCCTGCTTCTCGAAATAATTCAGCTTGCTTTCCACCAAGGCAAAATCCTTCTTCTCGTCCGTACGCAGCAGTTCCAGTTCCGAATACAGCAACGGCATGCGTGTCCGTTTCACACGTGTCAGCAGCACCTCATCATCGGCCACCGCCTTTTCAGCCGCATCAAACAGTTTGTTGTATCTGCGCATCAGTTCCGGTCTCAGCATACCCTTCTTGTGAGAAACAGGAGAGTCGTAAATCCACAGGCGGTGTCCGCTGCCCAGCAACGCACCTTCCATCACCTTGATGTACTGATAAAGATACGTACCCGCCTTGCCATAATATCCGTTCAGGAAGTGCTTCATCAGTGCATCCACATCCGCATCCGGATTCCACATCAGCTTAGAGACCAAGTAGGCACGCAGTTCCGCGAAATCACCGCAATAGCTGCCGCCGATCTGTGAGAAATGCATTTTCACATGATGGTCACGGAAAATCCGGATATTGTCCTGGAGAATGTGCAGGTTAGGGAAGGGAGACATCATTCCGTCGAAGTTGATTCCGTAATCCCACACAAACAGGTTATCCGAAATCTTCGACCATCCCTCGAGTGCCTTCATGAAATACTGGCCGCTGCCGTTCTCTTTCAGCGAGACTTCCCGTTCACAGTCAATGTCACACAACATGATCACCACGTTTGGCAGCGGCTTCACATGCTTCGGCGGATTCATCGTATACAGATAAGCCAGAGTCGCAAATTCCTTGTCCGGAAAACGGGCTGCCAGTTTATTGACAAAATGAATCACGCTACCCGACAATGCACCTTCCTCATCGTCAATCTTCTTACAATCGGGACACGTACAGTTGGTATAGTTACCGTCGTTCTGGCTCACACAGATCAGTTTCTGTTCAGGATTAGCCTTGAAGATGGAATCAATGCGCTGTGCCACAATCTCAAACACCTCCGGATTGCTCAGACACCACTGGCTGGCCTTGCCCGGATGACGTTTTCCGTTGAAGAACGAATAATATTCCGGATGCTTCTCCCCGTATACGGCCGAAGGAAGCAGTTTGTCAAACGTATGTACCCAGTAGCCGGCCGCAAAAGCCTCTGCCGGTTCTTCCAGACGGTTCCACCATTTATAGATACTATCCGAACGCATGGCATAGCACTGCGTCTGACGGTAACGGAAAGCCGGATTGTCAATCTTCTCAATCAGCGGAAGCGAAATGTTGTCCGTCTGCTTCAGCGAATATTCATTTTCTCCCCAATAATCTACTCCCAGATAATCCTCCAGCAAAGATACTGCACCGTATACCACTCCATTGGCATTTCCCGAAATTTTCAGGATACCCCCGGCTGTCGACAGACTGTATCCGTCCTCGGTCACTCCGGCAGGAGCCTGTCCTCCAATCAGGATATCCCCTTTGCGGGCTTCCTTACCGGAAACCACCGGCAACTGAGAATCGGAGATCCGCTGAATAAACAACTGCAGGATATTGGCAGCCGTACGGTTTACCCGTGTATCGTCTTCAAGTACAATGGCTGCTTTCGATTTCCCGTTTTTCACTAGTTGCACCTGTGCGCTTACATTCAGACAAGCTGAAGCCCCCAACACACACAGGGCTGTTTTAGAAAGATGTCCAAGTTTCATCATAATATTACATTTATACCTATTAGTTAATAGTTCTGTCAAAGGAGTTACATAAAAGTAAGACAAAGGTAGGAAATTATCTTAAAAACCCAACAAACAATCCTTCTTAAAAGTCCCCTCCGTCCTTTCTTTTTTATTTTCTCTTCACACCGTTATCACAAATAAATCACTACTTTTGCAGTCAGTGCATACGGCATCACCGAAAGAGAAAGATACCGGCCGCACCCGTTTTACATCAAAATAGATTAAACTGTTCCATGAACCGAAGAAATCTTTTTCATATCTTATTCATGGCAACTGCCATGAGTCTTCAGGCACAGAGTCTGGAGAACAATGTCCAGCAGCGACTCAGCGACTTTTTCTCCAATTATCAGACCTCTTATGCCCATATAGGTATCTCCCGTCTGGAAAATGTAGAAATCAATCACGACGAAAAAGCTGTCAGTATTTATGCCAACCCCACTTTCGGATACCAGCCTTTTACGGAAGAGAATGTCCAGGCCATCTACCGCTCCATCAAGCAGGTGCTTCCCGGACCGGTCAACTACTACAAACTGACGGTATATGCCGACGGGCAGCCCATTGAGAACCTGATTCCGAACGCCTTCCGCAGCAAGACCAAGAAAGACAAGAGCCGCTTGTACACACAATCTGACCGGCCGGTGGCTCCCTGGGTCGAGAACACTTCCCGCCCCTACACCATCAGCCGCGGTCTTCAGAACCGTCACCTTGCCGTCTGGCAAAGCCACGGCCGGTTCTATAAGCAGAGCAAGGGAGAATGGGTGTGGCAGCGTCCCCGCCTTTTCGCTACTACCGAAGACCTCTTCACCCAGTCGATTGTCGTCCCCTACCTGATACCGATGCTCGAAAATGCCGGAGCCGTCGTCTTCACTCCACGTGAGCGCGACTGGCAGCGCAACGAGGTAATCGTGGACAACAATACCAGTACCCGCGGAAGCAGCTACCTGGAAATCAATTACAAACGGAAATACCGCTGGCAGGAAAGCCAGCTCCCGGGATTCGCCCAGAAATACCAGGCCTACCCCGAGAACCACAATCCTTTTACCGACGGAACCGCCCGCTTCATCCGCACGCAGCCGAAACCGGAGAAAGCCTTTGCCGAATGGATTCCCAACATTCCGGAGACCGGACGCTATGCCGTATACGTCAGCTACCAGACCTTCCCGGAAAGCGTATCCGATGCCAAATACCTGGTGTTCCATAAAGGAGGGGTCACCGAATTCAAGGTTAACCAGCAGATTGGGGGCGGCACCTGGGTCTATCTGGGAACCTTCGAGTTCGACCGCGGACACAACGATTACGGCATGGTGGTACTCAGCAACGAAAGCAAGCAAGACGGAGTGGTCTGCGCCGATGCCGTCCGTTTCGGCGGGGGTATGGGAAACATCCTTCGCGGAGGACAGACCAGCGGAATGCCCCGCTACCTGGAAGGTGCCCGCTACTGGGGGCAGTGGGCGGGAATGCCTTACTCCGTCTACAGCAAGAGCCAGGGAGAAAATGACTACAACGACGACATCAACTCCCGTTCGCTCATGGTCAATTACCTGAACGGAGGTTCCGTGTATAACCCCGGGGAAAAGGGACTGAAGGTTCCTCTTGAACTGACCCTGGGGATGCACAGCGATGCAGGCTTCAAGACTGACGATGCGCTGGTTGGCTCTTTGGGTATCTATACCACCGGATTCAATGAGGGGAAACTGAACAGCGGGGTTTCCCGTTACGCTTCGCGCGACCTGAACGACCTGGTACTGACCGGTCTCCAGCGCGACATTTCCTCCCGGATGGGAGTCGAATGGGCCCGCCGCGGCATGTGGAACCGCAACTACAGCGAAACCCGCCTGCCCTCCGTACCGTCGATGATCCTGGAAACCCTCTCGCATCAGAATTTCCCGGACATGCAACTCGGCCACGACCCGGCGTTCAAGTTCGTCGTAGCCCGCTCCGTATACAAATCCCTGCTGCGGTTCACCGCCGAGATGCACCGTAAAGAATACACCGTCCAGCCGCTGCCGGTCGACCATTTCGCCATCCGCGAAGGAGAAAAGAAAAACACCTTCCGGCTGACATGGAATCCGGTATCCGACCCGCTGGAACCTACGGCAGAGCCACAGGGATACGTTGTCTACACCCGAATCGGCTACGGCGGATTTGACAACGGCACCTATACCCGGAATCCCGAACTCACGGTCAAGGCAGAACCGGGACTGGTATACAGTTTCAAGGTAACGGCAGTCAACCGCGGCGGCGAGAGTTTCCCGTCGGAAATCCTGTCGGCCTACCGCGCCAAGAAGAGCCGGGGCACCATCCTGATCGTCAACGGCTTCCACCGTGTCAGCGGACCTGCCTCCTTCTCTACGGCCACCCAACAGGGATTCGACCTTCAGGCCGACCCCGGAGTACCCTATCTCCGTACCCCGGAATACTGCGGATACCAGCAAGACTTCGACCGCTCCAAGGCAGGTATCGAGACCAAAGGTGGACTAGGATACAGCGGCAGTGAACTCGAGGGAACCCTCATGGCCGGCAACACCTTCGACTACCCGTTCGTCCACGGCAAGGCCATCCAGCATGCCGGAGGCTATTCCTTTGTCTCCTGCAGCAGTGAAACCCTCGAAAGCGGTTCCGTCTCTCCCGAGGAATATCCCATTGTCGACTTCATCTACGGAGCCGAGAAAGCCCCTCTCAGCAGCCGGGTACAGGAAGTCCTCATCCAGTATTGCCGTCAGGGCGGAAACCTGCTGCTCAGCGGAGCCTACCTGGGCAACCTCGGAAGTCCGTCTTTCATGGCACAGACGCTGAAATACACCTACGGAGGCAGCATGAAACAGTTATTTTCCGGTGAAGTGACAGGAGCCGGCATCCGCTTCCGTGTGCCACGTACCCCCAACGAACAGGTATATGCCATACCGGCGCCCGACTGCATCCTTCCTTCCGAAGGCTCATATGCCTCTTTCGTATTTACCGAGGGAGGTTATGGAGCCGGTACGGCTTACCAGGGTAAGGACTACCGCACATTCATTCTGGGAGTACCCTTGGAAACTGTCACCGAAGCAGACTATCGCACCCATCTCCTGCGGGCTGCCTTACAGTTTTTCGGATATCCGGAGAAATGAAAACTCCGGATATCCGGAATAAACCGCCCCGAGAAGTAAGACCAGACACTTCCCGGGGCTACTTTATGACCGGTCCGGAATTTTTACCCGAAAAGTTGTCCGATTTCCGTGGCTGTATCAGAAAAAAACTTAACTTTGTCCTATGAACTCTAAAAAAACAAAAAGCTATGTACACTATACAGACTAACGCCTCAGGCACACGCAGCATGGAGATTTCAGATGCACATTTGCAGACCATCGAAAAATATTCACTCTTCCAGCATCTTATCGACAGCAACGGTATCATTGACGAAAGTGTGCTCGACAAACTGAAGCTGAACGTACGCTCCCTGCTTTCTTCACTCGAAGGAGATACCAAGGACTTGCTCGACCTCTGCCTGGACGTCATCTACCACAATAACATGAAGGCTTTCGGCCTGCATCAGCTTGTATTGCTCTACATCGACTGGGGAAAAAACAGGCAAGAGGAAAACGGCAGCCATGAGCAGCCGGCAATCACCGAAGGTTAAACAGGCAGATTTTCCGGCAGGAGACAGTAAGCCATCAAATGTAAGTAACAGATACGGATACAATTTCTGAACCATTTTAGAATAAGCAAAAACCATTTATTTTGAAAGAGTATAAACTGACCGACTGGTTACCCACCACCCAAAAAGAAGTGGGACTCAGAGGCTGGGAAGAATTGGATGTCATTCTTTTCAGTGGCGATGCATACGTAGACCATCCTTCCTTCGGAGCTGCCGTCATCGGCCGCATGCTCGAAGCTCAGGGACTGAAGGTGGCCATTGTTCCCCAACCCAACTGGCGTGACGATTTGCGTGATTTCAAGAAACTCGGCCGTCCCCGTCTGTTTTTCGGCGTCTCTGCCGGATGCATGGACAGCATGGTCAACAAATATACGGCCAACAAGCGGCTCCGGAGCGAAGATGCCTATACGCCCGACGGACGGCACGACATGCGTCCCGAGTATCCCACCATCGTTTATACTCAGATTCTCAAGAGCCTGTACCCCGATGTACCTGTGGTCATCGGGGGAATCGAGGCTTCTTTGCGGCGCCTCACCCATTACGACTATTGGGAAGACAAGGTACGCCCTTCCATCCTGGCCGAATCGGGGGCCGACCTGCTGATTTACGGCATGGGCGAAAAGCCCCTGACCGACCTCTGCCGACGGATGAAAGCCGACGGAAAAATCCCCTCCGACCTGCTGCAGACTGCCTGTCTGGTACCCCGCAGTGAATTCAAGGAGGCCGAAAACGACCTTCGTCTGTTTTCTCACGAGGAATGCCTGGCCGACAAGAAGAAGCAGGCACAGAATTTCCGGCACATCGAAGAAGAATCGAACAAGTACGAAGCTTCCCGCATCTGGCAGGAAACCGGGAAACAGGTGGTGGTAGTCAATCCGCCTTACCCGCCCATGACCCAGGGCGAGCTGGACATGTCCTTCGACCTGCCCTACACCCGTCTGCCTCATCCCAAATACAAAGGTAAGCGCATTCCGGCTTTTGATATGATCAAATTCTCGGTCAACCTCCACCGCGGCTGTTTCGGCGGCTGTGCCTTCTGCACCATCTCCGCCCACCAGGGAAAATTCATCGTAAGCCGCAGCAAGGAAAGTATCCTGAAAGAGGTAAAAGCCATCTGCGAGATGCCCGACTTCAAGGGTTACCTGAGCGACCTGGGAGGTCCTTCGGCCAACATGTATGCCATGCACGGCCGCGACGAGCAGCTCTGCCGCCGTTGCAAGCGTCCTTCGTGCATCCATCCCAAGGTCTGCCCCAACCTGAATACCGACCATCGTCCGCTGCTCGACATCTACCACGCCGTCGATGCACTTCCGAAAATCAAGAAGAGTTTTATCGGAAGCGGGGTACGCTACGACCTCCTGCTCCACGAGAGCAAAGACCCTGAAGTCAACCGCAGTACGGCCGAGTATACCCGTGAGCTGATTACGAAGCACGTCAGCGGCCGACTGAAAGTGGCCCCCGAGCACACCAGCGACCGGGTACTGTATCTGATGCGCAAGCCGCCGTTCGAGCAGTTCTACCGTTTCAAGGCAATTTTCGACCGCATCAATCAGGAGCAGAACCTCCGGCAGCAGATTATCCCGTACTTCATCAGCAGCCATCCGGGCTGTTCCGAAGAAGATATGGCAGAACTGGCTGTCATCACCAAGAAGCTCGACTTCCACCTGGAGCAGGTGCAGGACTTCACTCCGACTCCCATGACCGTGGCCACCGAAGCCTGGTATACCGGCTTCCATCCCTACACCCTGGAACCCGTATTCTCGGCCAAGACTCCCAAGGAGAAACTGGCACAACGTATGTTCTTCTTCTGGTACAAGCCTGAAGAGCGCCGCAACATCATCAATGAGCTGAGACGCCTCAAGCGCAACGACCTCATCGGTCAGTTGTACGGTAGTACTGCCGGGTACGGAAACAGCGGGAACGGATACAGCAGCAACAAAGGCCGCACAGGCGAAAACCGCCTGGCCGGCAACCGGAATAACGGCAATGCCGGATACGGTACCGGCAGACAGGGAAAAAGAGAAAGCCGGGTCCCGGCCGATGCCTCGAAAAACCGTGGCAGAGGCGGCCGCTAAAACAAAAGAGAAGCTTCATTTGTTTACTAAATAAAGACAATTTAAATCATAACCCTTTTATTTTAGACAAATGAACATAGCAACACTGATATCGGGAGGAGTGGACAGCGCCGTAGCCGTACACCTGCTGCGCGAACAGGGCCATCGTCCCGATTTGTTTTATATCCGCATCGGCATGGACACCGACGACGGACTGAGCTGCACTGCTGAAGAAGACATCGAACTGGCCACTGCCACCGCCCGGAAATACGGACTGAAACTGGAAATCATCGACCTCCATCAGGAATACTGGGAGCGTGTGGTCAGCTATACCCTCGATAAGGTACGCCGCGGCCTCACTCCCAACCCCGACGTAATGTGCAACAAGCTCATCAAGTTCGGTTGCTTCGACGAAAAAGCCGGTCACGCCTACGACAAGATTGCCACCGGCCACTATGCCTCTACCACCGAGATTGATGGCCGTACCTGGCTCTCGACCGCCAAGGACCCGGTCAAGGACCAGACCGACTTCCTTGCCCAGATCAGCTACCTGCAGGTTTCCCGTCTGCTCTTTCCTCTGGGCAACTACCTGAAGGAAGAAGTCCGTCAGATAGCCCTCGACACCCGCCTGCCCAGTGCCCGCCGCAAAGACAGCCAGGGCATCTGTTTCCTCGGTAAAATCAACTACAACGATTTCATCCGCCGCTTCCTCGGAGAACGCCCCGGAGCCATCATCGAACTGGAGACCGGGCGGAAACTCGGCATCCACCGCGGCTTCTGGTTCCACACCATCGGCCAGCGCAAAGGACTGGGCCTCGGCGGCGGTCCCTGGTTTGTAGTCGACAAGGATATTGAAGAAAACATCATTTATGTCTCCCACGGATACGACACCGAAAAGCAATACGGCCACCAGTTCCGTCTGGAAGACTTCCATTTCATTACCGACAACCCCTGGCAGCGGGCCGGCCACTCACCGTCCGCCGGTCAGGCAGACTCTTTTTCCCACGAAATCCGGTTCAAGATCCGCCATACCGACACTTTCCAGCGTGGCTTCATCACCCCCGATCCGCTTGGGAAAGGTTACCTCATCCGCAGTGACGAACGCATCCAGGGCATCGCCCCCGGACAGTTCGGTGTCATCTACGACGCCGACGCCCGTCTCTGCATCGGCAGCGGCGAAATCCGTCTCCGCTGATTTCCCCTTTACACATCCCTCTGAACAGAAACAGCCGGCCTGCAATGCAGACCGGCTGTTTTTCTTGTCCCTTGCTGTCTATCGCTCATCTATCTTTATAAATATTGTTGCCGTGTCAGCCCGACCCTTCAGGCCCACTCACTTCAACTGCTGGAACTGCTCAATCAACTGAGTCAGGTTCGCCGTAAACAGACGCGCCGAAATCGCCAGCAAAATAATTCCAAAAAATTTCCGGATAATATAAATACCTCCCTGCCCCAGCAGCCGTTCCACCCGGTCGGTCAGTTTCAGAACAATGTACACCCACACCATATTCAGCACAAGTGCCAGGATAATATTCACGGAAGCATACTCCGCACGCAGCGAAAGCAACGTCGTAAAGGCCCCCGCCCCCGCCAGCAGCGGAAACACCAGCGGCACCAGCGTCGCCTCCTTGATAGGCCCCGTATTCTTGAAAATCTCAATATCCAGAATCATTTCCAGCGACATCAGAAAAATCACAAACGCACCCGCCACTGCAAACGAAGCGATATCCACCTGAAACAGTTTCAGCATCATATCTCCGGCGAAGAAAAACCCTACCAGCAGCGAAGAAGCAATCAGCGTCGCTTTCACCGCATTCACCGCACGTCCCTTCTGCTTCAGGTCCAGAATAATCGGAACCGCCCCGATAATGTCAATCACCGCAAACAGTACGATGAACGCACTTACCAGTTCCTGAAAATTAAAATTTCCCATACCACAATCGTTTTTTTAGTCTAGTACCACAAAGTTAGCAATAAAAACAATTCACTCCAAGCATTATCAGACGGTAAGAAACAATAAAAAAGCTAAAAGCCCTCCACCGTTTCGAAATAATCGCTACTTTTGTATGTTAAAATATAACTTAATAAAGTTAAAGCGCATGCAAGAAACGATGTACGAGAAACTCCTGCTACTTCCTCTTTTTCAAGGACTATGCATGGAAGACCTTACAGCGATAATCGAGAAGGTTAAATTGCATTTCACCAAGTACAAGCCCGGTGAATACCTGGTCCGTCAGAACGAGACCTCCGGCAGCCTCATTTTTATTATTCAGGGAAAAGTCTGCTCCGAATCCGTTGACAGCCATAACCGTTACACCTTGTACGAAACCCTCGATGCCCCAACCGTACTCGAGGCCTATTCCCTGCTGGGCATGCATCCCCAGTACACGGCTTCTTACGTTGCCCTTACCGAAGTCAGCAGCGTAACCGTCGATAAGGCAGCCGTACTTTCCGAACTGAACCGATACGAAATCTTCCGTCTGAACTTCCTCAATCTCCTGAGCAACCGTGCCCAGACCTTGCACCACAAGCTCTGGAACACCTACAGCGGTACCACCTGGCAAAAGATTGTCCATTTCGTGCAGTTGCGCTGTACTCGTCCGGTAGGCGAGAAAAAACTGTTCATCCGCATGGAAGACCTGGCCACGTTCATCGACGATACCCGTATCAACGTATCGAAAACCCTGAACGAGATGCAGAACCGGGGACTGCTCACCCTGAGCCGCAAAGCCATTCAGATACCCCATCTCGAAAAGCTAAGCGCCCAGTCTTCCCGTTAAATATTCAAATATTAACATTAACAAGAATCAGCAAGCATTCAGTAAGAACAAAAGAAAAAACATAAAAACCATTATGAATACATCAGTAAACAATCCGTTTTTACAACCATACGCTACTCCGCATGAGACCGTACCTTTTCATCTCATCCGGCTGGAGCATTACGAACCTGCCATCCGCGAAGGGATGCGTCAGGAAGACGAAGAAATCGCGGCCATCGTAACCAATGCCGAAGCCCCTACCTTTGCCAACACCATTCTGCCGCTGGCCGAATCCGGCAAACTGCTGGAGCGCGTCACCACCGTCCTCTTCAACCTGATGAGTGCCGAGACCTGTGACGAACTGGAAGCCATCGCCGAAAAGATGATGCCCGAACTCTCGGAACACAGCAACAACATCAGTCTGAATCCCGAGCTCTTCGCCCGCGTCAAGGCGGTGTACGAACAGCGTGGGACACTCACCCTCACCCCCGAAGAACGACAGCTGCTCGAAAAAACCTACGACGGTTTCCGCCGCAACGGAGCCAACCTGCCGGATGCCGACAAGGAGACCTACCGTCGCCTCAGCATGGAACTCAGTACCCTTACCCTGCGCTTCTCGCAGAACCACCTGAAGGAGACCAATCGCTACGAACTGGTCCTTACCCAGGCCAATCAGCTCAAGGGACTCCCCCCGAGTGCCGTAGAAGCCGCGGCACACACCGCCGCCGAGAAAGGCAAGGAAGGCTGGATCATCACGCTCCAGGCTCCCAGCTACGTACCGTTCATGAAGTACAGCGACTGCCGCGAACTGCGCCGCGAACTCTACATGGCCTACAACACCCAGTGCACGCACGATAACGAACAGAACAACTTCGACATCGTCCGCCAGCTGGTCAACCACCGCATGGAACTGGCCCGTCTGCTTGGTTATACCGACTATGCCGACTACGTGCTCCGCAAGCGCATGGCCGAAGACAGCGCCCACGTATACCGTCTGCTCGACGACCTGCTCGAAGCCTACACCCCGGCCGCACACCGCGAGGTAGCCGAGGTAGAAGCCCTGGCCCGCCGCCTCGAAGGCGACGACTTCCGGCTCATGCCCTGGGACTTCTCCTACTACTCCGAGAAACTGAAAAACGAAAAATACCAGTTCGATGAAGAGGCCCTGCGCCCCTACTTCGAACTCAGCCGCGTCAAGGAAGGCGTCTTCGGCCTCGCCACCCGCCTCTACGGCATCACCTTCCGCCGCAACCCCGACATCCCGGTCTACCACCCCGATGTCGACGCCTACGAAGTATTCGATACCGACGGCAGCTACCTTGCTGTCCTCTATACCGACTTCCACCCCCGCGCCGGAAAGCGCTCGGGAGCCTGGATGACCAGCTACAAGGAACAGTGGACCGAAGCCGACGGCACCGACAGCCGTCCGCATGTCTCCCTGACCATGAACTTCACCAAGCCGACGGCCGACAAGCCCGCCTTGCTGACCTTCTCCGAAGTCACCACCTTCCTCCACGAGTTCGGCCATGCCCTCCACGGCATGTTCGCCCGCACCCGTTTCCAGAGCATGAGCGGCACCAACGTCTACTGGGACTTCGTGGAACTGCCCTCGCAGTTCATGGAGAATTTCGCCATTGAGAAAGACTTTCTCCACACCTTCGCCCGTCATTACCAGACCGATGCCCCCATTCCCGACGAATGGATACAGCGCATCGTCGACGCCTCCAACTTCAACGTCGCCTACTCCTGCCTCCGTCAGGTCAGCTTCGGCCTCCTCGACATGGCCTGGTACACCCGGCGCGAACCCTTCAGCGGCGACGTAGCCGCCTACGAGCGTCAGGCCTGGCAGCGTGCCCAGCTCCTTCCGCCGGTCGACGGCACCTGTATGTCCGTCCAGTTCGGACACATCATGTCGGGCGGCTACTCCGCCGGATACTACAGCTACAAATGGGCCGAAGTCCTCGATGCCGATGCCTTCTCCGTATTCAAGCAGCACGGCATCTTCGACCGCGCCACAGCCGAGTCCTTCCGCCAGCACATCCTGTCGAAGGGCGGCACCGAGCACCCGATGACCCTCTACAAGCGCTTCCGCGGCCAGGAGCCCACCATCGACGCCCTGCTCAAACGAAATGGAATCAAGTAAAAAACAAATAACCACACCATGAAGAAAAAAATCAGACTGCTGCATGTTCTCTCCTTCCTTCTGCTCCTGCCCCTTACCCTGGGCAGCTGCAAGCAGGAAGACGACATCAACGAAATCTTCGCTTCCGGCCAGCTCTGGCACTGGAGCGGATCATACACCACCGACAACTGGGAACACGACAACGCCTACTCCGATGCCCTCACCCGTGAGCAGAAGGCTAAGATCAACAACTCCCCCAACGCCTACCTCATCCAGTTCAAGGACGACGGCAGCCTCGAGGGAAAAGGCGAGAAAATCCAGTTCACCGGAACCTGGAGTGCCGACGGCAAGAGCAAGAGTTTCTCCGTCCGTCTGAACCCTACCGGCCAGTACGGCGAACTCGACCGTCTGTTCATACAAGACATACAGACCGCCAAGTTCTATAGGGGCGACTCACATGTCATCAAACTTTTCAGCCTCGAGAAGAACTACTTCATCCAGTTCTACCCGCAGGGATTCAACAACTAACCTCAACCCACACCGATTATGGAACAAGAACAAGAGAAGAAAAACGAAAAACAGCATAAGCTCGACCTCCGCTACATGCGCATGGCCACCATCTGGGCAGAAAACTCCTATTGCCAGCGCCGCAAGGTAGGTGCCCTCATTGTCAAGAACAAGATGATTATCTCTGACGGCTACAACGGTACTCCCGCAGGCTTCGAGAACGTATGCGAGGACAATCACAACCTGACTATCCCCTACGTACTTCACGCCGAGGCCAACGCCATCACCAAGATAGCCCGGTCGAACAACAGCAGCGAAGGCGCCACCCTCTACGTCACCGCCTCCCCCTGCATCGAGTGCGCCAAGCTCATCATCCAGGCCGGCATCAAGCGCGTGGTGTATGCCGAGAAATACCGCCTCGAAGACGGCCTCGAACTGCTTCGCCGCGCCAATATCGAACTAGTATACATCAACCCTAACGAATAAAAGAGAAACACTATGGCAAACGATCAGAAACATCGTCTGGTTCCCTTCCTGCTGGCAGTCAGCCTCGTGGCAGGCGTCCTGATAGGAACCTTCTATGCCCAGCACTTCGCGGGCAACAAACTGGGTATCATCAATACCTCATCCAACAAGCTCAATGCCTTGCTGCATATCATCAACGAACAATATGTCGACACCGTCCGCATCGCCGACCTGGTAGAAGAAGCCATGCCGCAGATTCTCTCGGAGCTCGATCCCCACTCCTCGTACATCCCCGCCAAAGACCTTGAGGCCGTCAACGCCGACCTGAAAGGCAGCTTCAGCGGCATCGGTGTACAGTTCACTATCCAGGACGACACCATCCACATCAACAGTGTCATCCAGGGCGGTCCTTCCGAAAAAGTCGGACTCCTTGCCGGCGACCGCATCGTTTCGGTCGACGACTCCGCCTTCGTGGGCAAGATTGTCACCAACTCCGAAGCCATGCGCCGTCTGAAAGGCGAGAAAGGCAGTAAGGTCAAGCTCGGCATCTACCGCCCCGGTGAGTCCGACATCCTCTACTTCACCGTAGTCCGCGGCGACATCCCTGTCAAGAGCATCGACGCCGCCTACATGATTACCGACCAGTTCGGCTACATCAAAGTCAACAAGTTCGGCGAGACCACATACCCCGAGCTTCTCATTGCCCTTGCCAGACTGCGTCAGTCCGACCTGAAAGGACTCATCATCGACCTCCGCGGCAACACCGGCGGATACATGGCAGCCGCCATCCAGATGGTCAACGAATTCCTGCCCGCCAACCGCCTCATCGTCTACACCGAGGGCCGCAAGTCGCCGCGTGAGAACTACACCTCCAACGGCACCGGCAGCAGTCAGGACATCCCCCTCATCGTACTCACCGACGAAGGCTCCGCCTCAGCCAGTGAAATCTTTGCAGGTGCCATCCAGGACAACGACCGCGGTACCATCATCGGCCGCCGCTCCTTCGGAAAAGGCCTCGTACAACAGCCCATCGAGTTCACCGACGGATCCGCCATTCGCCTCACCATCGCCCGTTACTACACCCCATCGGGCCGCTGCATCCAGAAGCCCTACCAGAAAGGCAACGGCGGTGAATACGAACTCGACATCCTGAACCGCTACGAGCACGGCGAATTCTTCTCGGCCGACAGCATCAAGCAGAACAAGGACGAGATCTACCACACCAGTCTGGGACGTACCGTATACGGCGGCGGCGGCATCATGCCCGACATCTTCGTACCCCAGGATACCGCCGGCATGACCTCCTACTACCGGATGGCAGCCAGCCGCGGCCTCATCATCCGCTACACCCTCGACTACACCGACAAGAACCGCCAGCAGCTCAAGGAATACCACACTCCCGAGAAACTCGCCGAGTACCTGTCCCGCCAGAACCTGCTGCAGCAGTTCGCCGCCTACGCCGAGCAGAAAGGCCTGAAGCGCCGCAACATCCTCATGTACAAGTCGCGCAAACTCTTCGAGGAAAGCCTCTACGGCAACATCATCTATAACATGCTGGGAATCGAAGCCTTCATCTCCTACCTCAACCGCACCGACACCACGGTACAGAAAGCCCTTGAGGTACTCGAAAAAGGCGAATCCTTCCCCAAGGCCCCCGAAGCCGCAGCCCCCTCGAAAGCAACCGCAGCCCCTCAGGGCACCCAGTCGGCCAAAGCCTGATACCGCTTCCGCAGGGCCAACCCCATAAAAAAGCAATCCCCTTGCCGCCACCCCCTCTTTCGAGAAGGGCAGCGGACAAGGGGATTTTCTTGTCTCATCCCAAGTCTGTCAACGATGCAGGTTCGGATTCAGAATGGCATCCTCATACGGATACGGCGAATACATCTTGCTGTCATCCCACGTACCGCTCACCGGCACCTTCTCATTCCGCATCACCCCCGGAGCCACCTCAATCATCGGATTCTGCTTCCGGTACTCAAAATGCTCCTTCAGCCGGTACATCCGGAACATGTCCCTCGCCCTGCCGGCCAGTCCGCCCCAGTAATACCCGGCAATCTCCCAGCCATGCTCATTATAAGCCGCCTCCGCCAGTTTCTCCGGTGTCAGCTCCATCGAATACACATCCGACTTCTTGCCGTCCGCCCGGTTTCTCACCCGGTTCAGCACCTCCACCGCCTTGCTCGTCACCTGCCCCGAACGTCCCATCGCCTCCGCATACCAGCAGTACACCTGCGACAGTCGGATCACCTGAATCGTCTTCTCTCCCGACGCATTCACCGGACTCGGATTCGCATAATCAAACTCCGTGCCCCTTACGGCACCCTCCACCGTCTTCATGAACACCGGAGCCACCACCTCCCTCGAGGCCGGTTCCGTATCATACCACCAGTCGTACAACTTGCCGTCGCTCAGCATAATCTTCGGGAAATACGTAGCCTCCTTTCTCGGTCCCTCCGGAAACTCCTTCCAGAACTTGATCTCGCCGTTCGTATCCCCCCATCCCACCTGCTTCATATCCTGCAGGATATCCGTCAGCGGCACCGACTGCGCCGTCTGGTCGCGGTTGTAGAAAATCCCCAGCAACACCTCCGGGTTCTTGCTGCTGTACTCCCACGAATACACCTTCCTGTACTCATCCAGCAACTTATAATAATACGCACCCTGGTCCGCCTTGTCAATCACCTCTTCCGCCTTCTGCGCCGCCAGCCGGTAATACTCCGCCCCCTTGTTCATCGGCCATCCCGCCATGCACATATACACATACGCCATCGTCGCCTTCACAGCCCCTTCGCTCACCGCCAGGTTGAATCCGTCCCTTCCGTACGGCTCCTTCTCATACAGCGCCGGACACCACTCCTCCGCCTTCTTCAGATCCTCCACAATCAGACTGTAAATATCCTCCACCGACGACAGCGGCGCATTATAATCAATCTCCTCCTTCAGCGTCACCGGCACCGGTCCCCACGTCGTCACCAGATAAAAATACGAGAACGCCCTCCAGTAATGCGCCTGTCCCAGCGTCGCATGAATCTCCTCCTCACTCGCCCCCGGCGTCTCCCCCGCATTATTAATGATAAAATTCGCCGCCTTGATCACCTTGAAACGCTGCTCCCACATGCTCGACAGCCACGAATTATTATCCGCCACACTAAACTGGTCGTGCTCCCTCAGCGGCTGCTTGTTGCTCGACGGATGCGTCGAAATATCATCCCCCGCCAGGAAATTCGTACCACAGAAATTATTGCTCGCCTGCGACGTCGCCACAATCGAATACAGCGCATTCAGCGACGCATCCAGCGCCGTCTTATCCTTGAAATACCCCTCCGACGGCAACTGCCCCTTCGGGTTCTCCTCCAGAAAATCACTGCACGATACCGTAGTGCACGCCATCAGCGCCACCCCCACCGACATCCATATATATTTACCAAAACCTTTCATTGTCTTCATACCATTATCGATTTAAAAATTGATTTTCGCACCAAACGTAATTGTAAACGGCACCGGATACGCCCCGTAATCCAACCCGTCGTATCCCGAGTACACCTCCGGATCCATCCCCTTATACTTCGTCAGCGTCAGCACATCCTGCGCACTCACCGACAGCAGCACACTTCCGAACTTCGTCACCCGCTTCGGAATCCGGTACGACAGACTCACGTTCTTCAGCTTCACGAACGACGCATCCTCCAGCCAGAAATCCGAATTCGCATAATACTTGTTGTCCGGATTCTTCAGACTCGGATACTTCGCCTGCGACTTGTCCGACACATAATCCCATCCGTCGAAATACGCCTCCCGCAGCGTCACGAACCGCGAGTCACCCGTCATCGAAGCCGTCATGAAGCGGCTCATGTTCAAGCGGTCGAGTCCCACCGCCGCATTGAAGAACACATTCAGCGACCAGTTGTTCCAGCTCAGCGAGTTGTTCCATCCGAACGTCCATTTCGGGCTCGCCTGCCCCTTGATCACCAGGTCCTCCGAAGTCGGCGACGTCGTCAGACTACCGTCCGCCTTCCGGTACAGGTTCGCCCCCTTCTCATCAAAGCCCTGCCACTCATACACATAGAACGAACCCAGCGGATACCCCGGCTTCATGATCTGCATCGGTCCCCCCAGGTTACTGTAGTTCGCCGTCAGCACAAAATCATTCCCAGCCAGGTCGAGCACCTCATTCTTCACATACGCCGCATTCAGCGTCGTCTCCCACGTCAGTGCCCCCTGCACCGGCGTCGCGCTCACCGTCATCTCCACACCCGTATTGTTCATCTTGCCTTCATTCACCCAGATCGTGCCCCCGCCGTTATAGCGCGGCACCTGCTTCTGGAACAGCAAGTCCACCGTCTTCTTCTTGAACCAGTCGAACGTCAGGTTCACCCCCGCCACGTTCAAGTCCAGTCCCAGGTCATACTGATACGTCTTCTCCCACGTAATGTCCGGAGTCGGAAACTGGAAGCCCCAGTACCCCGTATACGCCGTCGGCGTACCCCATCCATAACTCGTAGACGTCAGCATCCCCAGCGTCGAGAAAGGCGCGATATTCTGATTACCGCTCACCCCGAAACTACCCCTCAGCTTCAGCTGCCGGATTACCTTCTGGCTCTTCATGAACCTCTCCCGTGCGATATCCCACGCCAGCGCCGCCGACGGGAAATACCCCCACTTATTCTTGCCCTGGAACTTCGACGACCCGTCCGCACGCACCGCCGCCGTCAGGAAATACCGCTTGTCGAAATCATAGCTTGTCCTCACGATACCCGACGCCATCGACGACTCCGTATACGAGTTCGACGCATTTCTCACCGCCGCATTCGCCACATTCCAGTATCCCACCGTCTCATTACTCAAGTTCGAGCCCGAAATCTGCATCACCGGGTCCCACGCACGGCTCACTTCCCACACCGCCATGGCCGACACACTGTGCTTTCCGAACTCCCGCTGCCAGCTCAGGTTATTCGTATTCTGCCAGTAATTATGCAACGTACTCGAGTTCGACATTCTGTTGATTGCCCCTGGTCCCACCAGGCTCGAGCTGAACGAATACGACGGCCGCTGCTCATAATCATATCCCCCCTGCACCGAGAACGTCAGTCCCTTTGCAATCCTGAACAGGAGCGACACATTCGCGCTCACATTATAACTGTAATTATCCGTACAGTTCACCATCATCTCCCCGTACGGGCTCGTACCGTTCGCAATATTATACGGATCCTTGTTGTACACCCCCGTCTCCGGGTCCACCAGCTCCATCGTCGGCGAATAATTGATTGCATTCAGCCAGTTCGCCGCCCCGTTATGCTGATGAATGATACTCGCATTCAGCTTGCCCGACACCGTCAGCCACGGCTTCACATCCGCATCCACATTCACCCTCAGTCCATACCGCTTATAATCCGACATAATCGTCACCGCCTCCTGGTCCATCACATTTCCCGACACCAGGTACCTCACCTTGTCCGTACCCCCCGAGATATCCAGCTTATAATCCTGCGTCAGCGCCGTCTGCGTAATCAGGTCCATCCAGTCCAGTCCCTTCGTCCCGTTCCGGTACGCCTCCAGGTCCGCCTCCGGAATCGTATTCGCCCCCCGCACATCATTCAGTGCCAGCGCATACTCATACGCATTCAGCAGCTCATACTGCTTTCTCACCTTCGAGATACCCACCGACGCATCAAACGACACCACCGACCGGCCCTGCGTACCCTGCTTCGTAGTGATGATAATCACCCCGTTCGAGCCTCGCGAACCATAAATCGCCGTCGACGACGCATCCTTCAGCACCTCCATCGACTGGATATCCGCCGGATTCAAGCCATCCAGTCCGCTCGGCGAAATCATCCCGTCGATCACATACAGCGGATCATTGCTCGTATTGATCGACGTCGTTCCCCTCACGCGCACCTTCATGCCGCCCCCCGGCATACCACTCTGCGCCGTCACCTCCACACCGGCCGACCGCCCCTGCAGGATACTCTCCACCCGCTTCACCGGCTGGTCCTTGAAGCGTGCCGTAGAGATAGCCGTCACCGACCCCGTCAGGTCGCTCTTCTTCACACTTCCATATCCCACCACGACTACCTCATCCAGCACCTTATTATCCTCCTTCAAGGTAATATCATACACATTCCGTTTGAAAATCCTCACCTCCTGCGGCGTAAACCCCATGTACGACACCACGATGACCGACCTCAGCGGCACCTCCAGCGAGAACTTACCGTCCATATCCGTCGTCGTTCCCGTCGACTCCTCACCCTTCACCACCACCGTAGCCCCGATGACAGTCTCTCCATGCTCGTCCGTCACCACGCCCGAGATCAGTTTCCTTGTGCCCGTTTCCGTCACCTCCACGGTTCCGTCCGGTTCCACCCACTCCTCCAGTTGCGCACGCTGCGCCAGCAAGCCCCCCGGCATGCCTCCCACCAGTACCGCACCCAGGAGCAAAACCCGTTTTGTATTTACCGTATTTTTCCTGTCTCTTATACACATCTCCGAGCCCACGAGACTGCAGCTAATCT
>ERZ1027150.679-NODE-679-length-28004-cov-5.762746_pt1 | contig 28004 bp, 28 predicted proteins | sample MGYA00519276_ERZ1027150 | MGnify/ENA primary metagenome ERZ1027150 (study PRJEB26926, sample SAMN06164860) | human gut metagenome | biome: ENVO:00009003; feature: ENVO:2100002; material: ENVO:00002003 | host: Homo sapiens | place: USA | collected 2012 ... | reverse complement strand
ATCCATGTGCACCTAATTCAATTTTTTATGTGTCCAGAATTCTGGGTACATATCAAAAGTGCTTTCCTGCGTTTTTTCGAAAAAAGGGAGTAAAGTTGACGAATGTCAACTTTACTCCCTTTTTAAACGTCTGATGAAGTGAATTTGCTTAATTTAAGCGTATGTAGAAAGAACAACAGTTAACTTAACATTTCCATTCTTTCCAGCGTTTGAACTGGCATAAATTTCAAATGATCCCGAAACGTTTTTCAAAACAAACGAAGCGGCACCACCCAAACTTATTGTGCGCGGACCAATTTTGTTGCCAGCACTATCAAGGGCGTATACAGATATTGAGGTTGGCCCTTCAGAAGAAGTAAAACGAACAATGACAAGTTCCTCGCCAAACCAATTGCCGTCACTCATAACTTGGCGCGTTGAAGAAGTTAGATATGTTGTGTATTCTCGAGTAAAAGATTGAGGCTGAACTTCCGAGTTTGGAGAAGGAATGTCAACCGTTTGTGCAGAAATGGAAATCGGCAGTGCAATAACAAAGATGATCGCTAAGAACAGGGATGTCATTTTAATTTTAAAATTCTTCTTCATAACTTTATCTCCAAATGAGATTTTGTGATATTCGATGTACGATTCATGTGGTGAGATGGATTGTGCATTGGAATCACTCCTATCTTAGAAAAGACAAAATTAAATTTTAATTATGCAGGTGTTGAGTATATAGAGCAATAACAAGTGTGCCGGGTAGGCGATATAATGAAACCATTGGCAGTAAGCTTTTCCTTTTTTTTCGTTGTAACTTATGAGCAACAGAATACCAATTAGTGCACATGCACATTCAAGGAAGAAAGATGAGGTGTCATAGCGAGGATTTAGCCATTGGAACGGAGCGTCTAAAGAACCTGTAAATTGTTTGATAAAAGCATAGTATATAACAATAAGGATACCTAAAGAAATAACGGAAGCCGTTTTGTTGTGACGCCGGTAAAGAACATAAGGGATGATAATGCAAATAACAGCAAAACCTCCACCCTCAACGTTTAGAATTTCTGCTAAAAATACAAGGAGTAGAACGGGAATCCAAGCTGCCCATGAAAAAATTTGCTTTTTAATAAAATCATAGAGTAAGCAACAGACAGCACCGAGTAATAGAGTAAAAAGAATATTGTTGAAGGCGAATTTTACAAAACCATATCGCAATGTGAGATTATAAGGAACTTCGGCAATGATAGCAAATACTAAAAGGCGGAGACAATAAAAAAGTGCATTATCCGTATGTATACAGCCTTGCGCTATACCGAAAGCATAAATAGGAAAAGCAATACTACCGATACATTGCAGCGCAGTGACAACGGGGTAAGAAACATCAGGTTCTATTTTGAAATAAGTCAAGAGTATAGTTTGAACAGGTACAGCCGCGTAAATATGCCCTAAAATCATTGAAAATAAAGCAGTCCATTTCAATTTACTCCAAGTCACGAAAAAGCCTCCTTTTGCAAAATTAGGAATTTATTTATTCTGTGTATTTTATACCATAAAAGAAAACTTTTGTAAATGATTTTAAATAAAGTAAAAAACTTTTATTTAAATATTCCAAAAATCAATATAAACAAAATTGATTGAAGCTAAAAATTTGCCTTGAAAGCAGGGAACAAATGTGCTATTATGATGAAAAGAAATTCTTAGGGGGCGTTTTGAGTGCGCGTTGTGATTGCGATGGATTCGTTTAAAGGCAGCTTGTCTTCCATAGAGGCGGGCAAGGCCGTGGCAGAGGGCGTACGCCGCGCAGACGGCGCAATCGAGTGCGTGGTGTGCCCTGTGGCGGACGGCGGCGAAGGCACGTCTGCAGCGCTCACAGAGGGCCTGCACGGCGAAACGGTGCGCGTGCGGGTCACGGGCCCGCTCGGTGAGAAGGTCACGGCGGAATACGGCGTCAAAGGCGACCTCGCCATATTGGAAATGGCACAGGCAGCGGGCCTGCCGCTCGTACCCCAAGATAAGCGGAACCCCACGAAAACCACCACCTACGGCGTGGGCGAAATGCTGCGCGATGCAATAAATCGCGGCTGCAAGCGGTTTATCCTCGGCATCGGCGGCAGCGCAACGAATGACGGCGGCGCAGGTATGCTGCAAGCCCTCGGGTTCGATCTTTTGGATAAAGACGGCAACCCCGTCCCGTTCGGCGCAGAGGGGCTGCGCGTGCTCGCGAAAATCGAGAACAAAAATGCCCTGCCTGCGCTCAAAAACTGCGTCATCCGCGCGGCGTGCGACGTCACAAACCCGCTGTGCGGCGAAAACGGGTGCAGTGCCGTCTTTGGTCCGCAAAAGGGTGCTACGCCCGAAATGATTCGCGAAATGGACGGCTATATGCGAAATTACGCCGCATTGACGAAAAATCTGTACCCCGAAAGTGACCTTGATACCCCCGGCGCAGGCGCGGCGGGCGGCCTCGGCTTCGCACTCGGCGTGTTCCTGCACGCAGAGCTCATGCCCGGCATTGAGATCGTCATGGAGGAAACGCGCTTAGAGGAAAAAATCAAAAATGCCGATTTCGTCGTGACGGGTGAGGGCAGATTGGACGCCCAAACCGCCATGGGCAAAGCGCCCGTAGGCGTGGCGAAGCTTGCTAAGAAGTATCACAAGCCCGTCATCGCATTTGCGGGCGGTATTGAAAAGGGCGCGGAAGCGTGCAACAAAGCCGGCATCACGGCGTTTTTCCCCGCCGTGCGCGGCGTGACGACATTAGACGAAGCCATGCGCCCCGAAACCGCGGCGGAAAATCTCGCCGAAAGCGCAGAGCAGGTCTTTCGGCTTCTTACCCTGCGATAAGGAGGTACGGTATGCACGATATTTGGAACCCGTGGCACGGGTGCGTGAAGTGCAGCGAGGGCTGCGCACACTGCTATATGTATTTTTTCGACAGTCAGCGCGGGCATAACGGCGCGGAAATTTACCGCACAAAAACGGGCTTTCACTATCCTTTGAGCCGCGACCGCGCAGGCAACTACAAAGTAAAAAGCGGCGAGCAGCTGCGCGTGTGCATGACGTCCGATTTCTTTTTGGAGCAGGCCGATCCGTGGCGGCGTGAAGCGTGGGAGATCATGGATCAGCGGCGGGGCATCTCGTTTTTCCTGCTCACAAAGCGCCCGGAGCGCGTAGAAAAATGTTTGCCGTATAACTGGGGCGACGGTTGGGAGCACATCTTTTTCAACGTCACATGCGAAAACCAGCGCCGCGCGGACGAGCGCATCCCCATTCTGCACAGCCTGCCGTTTAAGCACAAGGGCATCATGACAGCGCCCTTGCTCGGCCCCATAGAGATTGAAAAATACCTCGCGATGGGGCAGATTGAGCAGGTTATCTGCGGCGGCGAAAACTACGACGGCGCGCGCCCGTGCGATTACGACTGGGTGCGCTCGCTGCACAGGCAGTGCGCAAACCAAAACGTCACGTTCTGCTTTATCGAGACGGGCACAAACTTCATCAAGGACGGTCGGCGGTACTTCCTGCCGAATAAGCGCGTGCAAAGCGAAATGGCGTATAAATCCGGCATATCGTATCAGGGCAAGCCGATGAAATTCAAGTTCGAAGACGATTACGGCCTGTTCGACGCCGGGCGAAAATACGAAAAATACTTCGGCCCCCAGTGCGAAAAATGCGGCAGCCGCATGATCTGCAACGGCTGCGCAAGGTGCGGTAAATGCACTGTGCTGGAAGGGAAATAGAAAAGAGGGTTTAGCTTTGTGTTGCTAAACCCTCTTGATTATTTACTCAAAGTGATTTCAAAATCACAAGGAGTAAGATTTTCACCCGCGTACTTGACTTTAAGAATGACATAACCATCAGGAATAGTTTTACAAACTGGATTACTTTTTGAGTAGTTTTCGGGATAAATGGTGATGTCTTCATAGCATCGATGTTGAACGTCGTTTGCATCATAGACAAGCAAAGAATAGAGCAGGGAAGAATTTTCATTAAATTTTGTTTCGGGTGAAAGACAGACAGATAAAAAACTGTGGTTACCGATTTCAATTTGCTCTGATTTACCGTAATACACAGTGGTATATTCTGAATGCAATTCACAATCTGAAATCCGTAGTGTTTCAGATATATTCGTGGATTTGCAGCTTGTCAAAAAGCAAAACAAGAGTAAGGTTAGAATAAAAACCGTCTTTTTCATATTGATAATTTCCTCTCTTTGAGTTTGATACCTTTAAACTAGTTTTCGCTAGTCCCATGTCAAATCAAATTCCCCATCAGTGCCATCAGGTATACTAATGCCGTTGGAAGACAAATTTTCATATTCATATTCGCAAACGGTTTCCTGTGCAATGGGTTTTGAAAATAGAAAGAATAGCAAAATTGCAAAGGAAACACCGATTAAGAAGCCTAACAATAGGACAACAATAAGATGCGCGGGACGTTCAAAGAAACGTTTCTTTATTTTAAAAAGCAAAGATTTGGGAGAGGAAAGCGGTTCGGTTGATAATGTCGATTTATCAAGTGATGATGTGTCGAGTGGTTTAGCTTTGGGTTCGTTTAATAAATAATCAATAGGAACTTGATAGAGCTTGCTGATTTCAATTAGACGTTTTGAAGGTGGAACACTTGTCCCCAATTCCCAGTTAGAAACAGTTTGTCTGGAAATTCCAAGCTTTTCTGCCAATTCTGATTGAGTAAAGCCGGATTTCTTCCGTAATTGATATAGTTTTTCGTATAATTCCATGTTGTCTTTCCTCGCTTTAATTCTGCACAAAATCAGCCATAATGTAAACCAAATTTAAATGGCAGATGTGCAAATTTTACTTGCGTTTGTGTTTTTTAGCGAAAAATAAGTTGTATATGCTCAGATAAAACAAAAGGGATAAGAACTTTGTCGTTCTTATCCCCGGTAATTAACCGTTTACTTCACTTTCCCCGTCTTCTTCCGTCCCGTAAAAATCGAAACGCCGAAGATGACGAAAAGCAGCAGCACCGCAAAGCACATCCAGCTCACAAACACCGCCGTGCTCTTGCCGCTGAACATATCGTAGTAGCCTTTCAGGTAAATGATGACCACAATCAGAGGCAGAATGTACTGCATGTAAAGGCGGATCCAGTGCGGGAACTTAATGCCCTCGCCTTTGTTCGCTTCCTTGAGGAAATTCTCAAAGCCCCAACCGTTTTTGCGCACGCAGAACAGTACGAACACAAGGCTGCCCAGCGGCAGCAGATTGGAAGAAACAAGGAAGTCTTCCATATCCATAATGTTGCTGCCCTCACCCAGCGGCTGAATGCCGGAAAGTACGTTAAAGCCGAGAATCGCCGGCAGGGAAAGCACCGTGATCAGCACAAAGTTCACGCCCACAGCCTTTTTGCGGCTCCAACCGCCGATATCCATGAAGAATGCGAGAATCTCCTCAAACACCGCAATGATGGTCGAAAGCGCCGCAAACGACATGAAGATGAAGAACAGCGTGCCCCAAATTCTGCCGCCTGCCATATTATTGAAGAGCGTCGGCAGCGTGATGAACAGCAGCGACGGACCCGAGCCCGGCTCCACCCCGTATGCAAAGCACACCGGGATAATGATGAAGCCCGCCATCAGCGCAACAAACGTGTCCAGCAGCACAATGTTCACCGCTTCGCCCGTAATGCGCTTTTTGCGGTCCAGATAGCTGCCGAAGATCTCCATGGAGCCGATGCCGATGGAAAGCGTGAAGAACGCCTGCGACATCGCCGCAAACACCGCGTTGCCGAAGCCTTTCTTTGCTACTTCACCGAAGTCCGGCACAAGGTAGAACTTGATGCCTGCCGCGGCATTCGGCAAAAATGCGGAGTTCACAGCCAGCGCAATCATCAAAAGCAGCAGGGCAATCATCATGACTTTCGTCACTTTCTCAATGCCCTTTTCCAGGCCAAAGCCGCATGCACCGAACGAAATAACAATGGCGACAATCGCCCAGAACGTCAGCGTGCCCGGATTTGTCAGCATATCGCCGAACACGCCCTCTACCGCCTTGCCGTCCAAGCCGACAAACGTACCGGTTGCCTCCATAAATGCGTATTTCAGCATCCAGCCGCCCACCATGGTGTAGAACATCATCAGCAAAAAGCTGCCGAAAATGCTGATCCACTTCATGCGATGCCATTTCGTGCCCTTCGGTTCCAGTGTATCGAGCGCCTTGCCCATGCCCATGCGGCTGCCGCGGCCCACGGTGAATTCGCACACCATAATGGGCAAACCCAGCGCCACAAGGAACACAAGATACATCAGGATGAATGCCGCGCCGCCGTATATGCCGGTAATGTACGGGAATTTCCACACATTGCCGATACCGATGGCGCACCCGGCCGAAACTAAAATAAATCCCAACCGAGAACCGAATTTTTCTCTTTCTTTCATACGTTTTCCTCCCAAATTTTTTCCCCTGTATATTTTAAAGAACGCATTTTTGCGTTCTAATCGGGCGAGGTTATGTGCGGAAAGCGTTTCTTTGCCGCACAACTTCATAGAACATCACGGTCGCCGCAATATTCCTCACTGCATGTTTTTCAGCATGGTTACCGCATCTCGCACGTATTCCGAGAGCGTCTTGTCCTGTACGCCCACTACGCTTACGGAGCAGCGGTTGACGGGAATCAGGATTTTCTTAGCAACGCATTCGGAAACGGCCGCTGCCATTTTCGGCGTGATCTCGCCCCAAAGCGCGTTTGCTAAAATAATGCCGATGGGTCCCACGATGACGTCTGCCCACGTGCAGTTTACCACAACGGGGTTTTCGCCCGTGGCGGCAGCGTCCGCACCGGCGCGCAGCATGGCGCTTGTGGCAAGGCTGTTCGTGCCCACGGCAACGACTTCCGCGTCCGGCATGTTCTTTTTGATTTGGTCGGTCAGTGCTGCGCCCATTTTGCCGCCCTGGCCGTCAATCACGAGTATTTTCATCAAAATCAACCCTCCGTAGGTTCGTTTGTGTCGCCGTCCAAAACGGCGGAAACGGGAAGTTCGCCGTACATCAGCGATGTGCAGTTGATCTGCATATCGCCCACGGTGACGGGCTTGCCGTCCGAATACACCTCAAGCTCAGAAAGCGTCATGCCCGCAGCTTCATAAAATGCACGGAACGTCTTTGCAATGGCTTCCAGAGAAGACGTGGAGCTGGCGGAGTCTAAATATTCCTGCAAAGCGCCGGAAAACTGCAAACGCACTTCCAGCATTTCGCCGCTCTTCATCGTGGAGACAACCTCGCCGTCTTTAACGTAGTCGAGCGCGTCCAGCGTCACATCCTCCGGAAATGCGCCCTTTTCTGCCATTTTCTGCACGAGCACCGCACCGTCTGCGGGCAGACTTTTGTAGCTGTACTGGTCAAGGCCGCTGTCGCTCGGCACAAAAATCGAAAGCGACATGTTCACGGCTTCGCGCGTGTCTTCGGAAGCGGTCGGCTCCGGAGTCAGCGTCACATGGCTCACTTCGCTTTCCGCGGCGGACGAGACCGGCGTGTCGCTCTCTAAAATCACGTCCGGCGTGCGCACGTATTTTGTGCCGAACCACCCCGCGCGTACGGCGACAACGCACAATAAACAGATTACGATGACGCCTACGGCCGCAAACGGCATGGCGCGGTCTACATTGCGCTTCAGACGCTTTGCGCGGCTGTTCGCGGTAAAATGCGGGTCTTTCGATTCATTCAAAACAGAATAATACACGCGGTGCAGAAGATCGTCCGGCGTTTCCAGGGTTTCTACCCATTCGCGCAGGTCGTCCTCGCTCATGTTTGCGGCTTTTTTGGCTTTTTCCAGCTGATTTTGCACGGCAGAAGCGGATTTTCCGGTCACGCGGCCGATAAAGCGCGTGTTGTCACCTGCACCGTAGTGCAGCGCCACCGCCGTCAGCAGCGTGTAATGCAGGCGTAAAATGTCGCAGAGCTCTTTCGGCGTTTCAAACGGCATGTCTTTTGAGCGCTGTGCAATCTGCTCGTCCGTCAGCTTTTTTCGAATTTTCTGTGCATAATAGTCCATGCAGGTCTTGTGCGTTGTGCGCAGCACCCAAAGACGCTCCTCGCCTTCGCTTTTAAAGGTTTGCGTGTCTAAAAAGTACTGCATAAATACATCGGAAAGCAGCGTAAGCGTCTCTTTGCCGCTTTTTGTGTGCATATAACAGATGCGGAACGCGTCATCGCCAAAGCGCATCACGGCGCTTTGCAGGGCGGTTTCACTTCTTGTCTGTGGTTTTGCCATTTGCATCGTTTCCTTTCTCTGAGATGAGTTTGCGGCGGCGACGTTCTGTTTTCAGGTCGGAAACATCGCGGTTGATGCCGCTGTGCTGCAGCCACATGGCGATCTCGCCGCCGATGAGCAAAATAAACATGCAGGCATACAGCCATACCATTAAAATAACCAAAGCGGCAAGGCTGCCGTAGATGGTGGCGTAGTTTGCGAAGTTCTCCACGAAAACGGAGAAGAAAAACGAGAATAAGACCCACCCGGCAGAAGCCAGCGCTGCGCCGAAAAACGCGTTGCGCAGGGATACCTGCTTGCGCGGAATGGCAATGAACATCAACCAGAAGAAGAACAGCAGCAGGACATAGGACATGATGGGCTTAAATCGGTTGATGAGCGTCGGGAACGCCGGCGGCATCACCGTGATGAGCCATTCATACAGCATGTCACCGAAGACCATCAGGCCCATGCTGACAAGCAGCGTCATGACGAACACGACCGTGTATAAAATGGCTAAAATACGCATAAAAATATAGTTGTGGTTTTTGGAAACGTCAAAAACGGAGTAAAGCCCCTTGATCAGCGCCACCATAGCCGTGGAAGCAGACCAAACGCAGGTGATAGCCGTCATGGAAATGAGCGTCTGCGGCGCGTGCACCTCTTGAAATAAGTAACTGACAACTTCTTCCACCGGCGGCGGAAGCATTTGAACGAATGCCACGAGAAGCGAGGTGTCTTCAAACCGAATGACCTGCAAAAGGGCTAAGACCAGCATGAGGAACGGAATGAACGAAATGAGGATCCAGAACGAAACCTGCGCCGCGTAGGAGTCGATGGCGTCGTTATTCAGTTTTTCATAAAACCAGCCGAAGTGCTTTTTCAGCAGAAGTTTCACGGCGCTTTCTCCCTTCTCACGCTTTCCTTACGTCTTATCGCGCAATTTGAGAACAGTATAACACAGAAATATAGAATTTTCCAGTGAAAAAGCACTTGACAAAAGAAAAAATGTGTATTATAATAAACTACGCTACATTATAGAGCAGATATGGCGGCATAGCTCAGTTGGCTAGAGCATTCGGTTCATACCCGAAGTGTCGATGGTTCGAATCCATTTGCCGCTACCATCTGGCCCGGTGGTCAAGCGGTTAAGACACCGCCCTTTCACGGCGGTAACACGAGTTCGATTCTCGTCCGGGTCACCAGAGCCACCAAACAGATGTCGCAATCGGCAGATCAGAAATTCGTTCGGTCTGGATTCTGACATCTTTATTTTTTAGGACGCGTAGCTCAGCTGGTTAGAGCGCTTGCTTCACACGCAAGAGGTCCACGGTTCGAGTCCGTGCGTGTCCACCAAAACTCCTGCACATCAGTGTGGGAGTTTACTTTTTCACTTTTAACTTTTTACTGATTTTGCGGGAGTTTTGGAAAGGTAAAAAGTAATAGTGAACAGTGAATAAGTGAGGTGGCTTTTCTCCCTGCGGGCGAAAAGCATTTTAAAAAAGCGTGAGTGCCAGCGAGACATTTCACCCACAAAAATCGCAGACAAAAACCCGGAGCCGATTTTTGGCTCCGGGCTGTTTTTTTATCTCATCTCTTCAATATGATATATATATTCGAGCGAGCTCAGCGCTTCGATTATCTCTTTGTGCGTCTTGTATTTTTTCAGCTCCGCGCTGTTTATCGTTATCGTTATCGTATAGACGCTCAGTCCCGAGCCGACATACGCGAGGTTCGACTCGATGTCGTCTATTCTCAGCCCGAGGCGGCGGATGACCGCGACGAAGTCCTGAAGATATTCGCTGCTCTTGAGCTCGAGGTGGATCTCAAAGTGGTTCGAGCGGTTCTTGAGGTATATCTCAAGCGACGGGAAGCAGGCGAGGATGCAGAGCAGGAAAACATAGACTATGACGGTCACGGTATAGAGTCCCGCGCCGATCGTGAATCCGAGGATTCCGCAGGCCCAGAGTCCGGCGGAGGTCGTCAGTCCCTTTATCTGATTGCGGGAGCTGAACAGTATCGAGTTGCCGCTGACCATCGCGGTGCCGATTATCGTCGCCGCCGATAGCACGGGCACGCTGAACGAGTAGCTCATCATGAGATATATGTCGAGTATCATCGAGACGGTCGAGGCAAAGGAGATGAGCACGAAAGTGCGCAGTCCCGCCGAGTGACGCTTGCTCGAACGCTCGCAGCCTATGACTGACGCGAATATGACAGCCACCGCTATCCTGAGTATTATCGAATATGTGTTGAGTTCCATTGACCATTCGCCGAGCAGACGGGCGATAGGGTCCGAGAGGGCAAATGCGGTTATTCCGTTCATCTTCTTCTCCTCCTGTTTTTTCTGCTTCTGTCCATGCTCATGCCCGCGAGCAGATACTGCTCGTCTGCGGCTTCGGAGAATGCCTGCTCGTCTTCGTAGTAGGGATTCTCATGCTTAGGCAGGTCGTTTTGTATCGCCTGGATGCGTTCTATGAGCAGCTCGACCTTGCTCTTCTGATGTCCGTCCTCCGCGATTTCGACTATATCTTCGAGCTTGTTGGAATAGGACTTTGAAAGGTAGAGCGAGAGCTTCGCGCAGCCGGGGCCGATGAGCTCATACAGGACGCTCGACGCAAGTATTATCGTTTCAAGCGCACTGCCGGACGCGCCGCCGAGCGTTCGCGCACCCATCGCGGCGAGACCTATCGCAACGCCCGCCTGCGGGATAAGCGCGAGGCCGAGGTAGTTGCGGACAAGGTGGTTTTTCTTTGTTATGAGACAGCCGAGGAACGCGCCGGCGTATTTGCCGATGATTCGCGTGAAGAAGTAGCACACACCGACAACTATCAGCGGCACGTGGCCGATGGATGACGAACTGTCAAAGAGCGCGCTGAGATTGAAGTTGAGTCCCGAACGCACGAAGAACAGCAGGAGTATCGGCGGGTTGAAGTAGTTGAGCTGCTTGAACAGCCTCTCATCGTCCGAAAGGTTGATGTAGACCATGCCCATCGCCATGCAGCCGAGAAGCGGCGAGACATCGAGCAGGGTGCATATTCCGCAGAACGAGAACAGCAGCGCGACGGAGACTATCAGCCTGTTGTCCGTCGAACGCTTTTGAAGCAGGAGCTTCAATATCAGTCCGAACAGGCAGCCTATAGCGAACACGAGAAAGTTGAGCCCGATGGGCTTCAATACGCTGCCCGCGCTGAAATGACCCGATGCGTTCGCGAGCGCTACGGATATCGCGGCGCTGTATGCGACGAGTCCGACGACATCGTCGAGCGCAACGACCTGGAGCAGGGTGTCAACAAAGTCGCCCTTTGCGTGGGTCTGGCGTATCGTCATGACCGTTGACGCGGGAGCGGTTGCCGAGGCGAGCGCGCCGAGCACGAGCGAGAAGTTGATATCCAGCCCGAGAATGAAGAACGACACGATGAAAACGATAATCGACGCGAGGCACGCTTCGAGCACAGTTATCACAACGACCTTTCCGCCGTTCTTTTTAAGAGTCGAAAAGCGGAAGAACTCGCCGGTGCTGAATGCGATGAACGCGAGAGCGATATCGTTCAGAAAGTCCATTCCCTCAACGATGTTCTGCGGCACAAGATTCAATACATACGGTCCGAGCAGGACGCCGGAGAGTATGTACGCCGTGACATTAGGCAGCCGGAGCCGCTTTGTGATGCGCGTCATCGCAAAGCCCGTTATCAGCATCAGAGCCACCGAAATTATGATTCCTGCGACGGGGGAGGTGATGTTGAAGGTCTTGTAGAGTGAGTTAATCAATTTCCCTTATTCCTCGTTTCCTTTCAGAGAGTAAAAAAGCAACCGCCGGGAGAGCTTTTTCGTCCGGCGACCGATAAATTTTGCAAATTTGTTTTTTTAATATCTCTTGTGATTTACTATATAATATGATATACTCAACCTGTAATAAAATCAAATTATTTTAATTTTGATTTTCAAAAACTTTTTTTATGGTGAGTATATGTTAGACAATAAAACCGAAACTTTGATAGCAGTTGCGGAGCAGAAAAATTTCACAAGGGCGGCTGAAGCTCTCTCTCTGACCCAGCCTGCGGTCAGCCATCAGATAAGCCAGCTCGAACAATCCCTCGGCGCGAAGCTGTTCAATCGCAAGAAAGGCGAGCTGACATTGACGCAGGAAGGGGAGATTGCGGTTCGCTATGCGCGTATTCTGACTTCAATGGATCAGAAGATGCACATGGAGATAGCGGACTCCAAGCGCAACATAAAGAAGCTGCGCATAGGTTTGACTCATACCTCCGAAAGCACGTTTGCAACCGAGGTTCTCGCCCGTTACGGCAACGAATATCCAAATGTAAGCATTACTGTTTTTACAGATACTATAAAAAATCTTTATGATATGCTTGGCAATTTTGAGATCGATCTTGCAATAACGGACGGAAAAGTGTCGAATCCGTCGCTCAATTCCGTCATGATAGATACGGACTATCTCGTTTGCATCATGTCGAACAACAATCCGCTCGCAAAGCACTCGATGATAACGCTGAACGAGTTGCGCCGCGAGAGGCTCATCCTGCGCCTTCCGACTTCGGCAACGCGAATGCTGTTTGAGGCGACGCTCGAGAGCCACAACGAGTCGATAGACGATTTCAATGTTATACTCGAAGTCGATAACGTCACGACGATAAAAGACCTTGTGCAGAAGGACTTCGGCGTATCTATCCTTGCAAAGAGCGTGTGTCTCAGAGAAGTCCGCAAAAAGAAGCTGACGATAGTGCCGATAGAAAACCTCAGCATGGCGCGCGAGACGAATATAGTCTATCACAAGAGCTTCGCCCATACTGAGGTGCTCCAGGATATAACCCAGCTCTATCACGACACGAAAAAGCACTATCTTGTGTGAGTGTAAATAAAAATCAGGAGGTACGCAGCCCAGCTGCATACCTCCTGTAATTTTATTTTTTCACAATGGCTGATACAATATTATAGAAATCGCTGATTGATATATTTTCTGCTGTTACCCTGTAATAAACCCCGCCGCAGCAGAAATCCGCGACCATAAGATTTTGCTTTTCGGGCTGAGCGGCGGCATCGCTGCCGACTGTTGCCGCGAACAGAACCTCCACGCTTTTGCCGCCGACTCCGATGCTTGTGATCTCGCTGCTGTTTAAAGCATATATGCAGTCGTTGGGCGCGCCAAGTTTGCTGGCGCTCATGGTAAAATCGGCATCTTTGGAGTGATATTTCAAATTTATAACATCTCTTGCAATAGCTCCGTCGGAAGAAAAAGTGACGGCGTGGCTGCTGCTGCCGATATATTTGTACTCCGCACCGAGATTGAACAGGTCGGCGCCCATATAGGCGGTGACTTCCGCATTGCTCCAATTCTCGGTATAATGCTTTGCTGGGTCGAGATACAGCGGAGCCGCACTTTTGACTCCGTTTATCTGATTGGCAAAGCAGAGTTGTTTTGAACCGACGCTGTTGGGAGAAGTACTCTCGGCAGGCGAGACTGCGGCGTTGTCATAACTTGTAACAGGCTGACCGGGTACGGCACCGGGCGTCCCGGGTTTGAACAATCCGCTTTTCCATGCCCCTATTCCGCCTAACGCTATCAGACAAAAACAACAGGCGGGGACAACAGCTTTTGTGATTATCTTATTTCTGCGTATCTTTTCGCTGTTATATTTATCAATACGGTCGAACACAGAATCAACAGTTTCATCATAGCTTTTCATATGTGAAACCCTCCGTTTCCAATTGTGATTTAAGTGATTTGCGGGCACGGTAGACAAGTGTCTCGATGTTGTGAACGGATTTTCCCATTATCTTCGCAGCTTCTTTATTGCTGAAATTCTCAAAATATATGAGCCAGAGAACCTGATGATATTCGGGCTTGAGCTTTTTCAGCGCCCGATGCACCGATATCTTCTGTTCTTCTTTTATAACAGCCGCCTCCAGGCTCTCCTCTTCGCTTTCGAGCTCCGAGCAGTCGTCAACGGATACGAGCGAAAATCTTGACCTTCGTCTCAGATGGTTGATGGCGATATTCCGCCCGATGGTGTAGAGCCAGGTTTTAAAAGAACTTGTGCCTTTGTCCTTCGGCTTTTTCGTCCCGAGCAGGACGAACGTATCCTCCGCCAATTCCTCGGCGATGTGTATGTTTCCGACAAAGCTGTTCAAATATAAGATAAGCCCGTCACGGTAGTTGACGATAATTTCAACTAATCCGCTATCATCTCCTTCGTTACAGAAACGGCGGTAGCTACTTGCACCGTTGTCCATAGATTTTCTCCTTTCTGCAAAGCGTCTTTTGTGCCCTTCACTTATTACACAAGAAAACGGGGAAAACCTCACACCCGATTTTTGAATATTATAAGCTGTCCTGATAATCCAAAACGCCGCCGGTAAGCTTTTATGCTGTGCCGGCGGCGTTTGAGTTTATGTTATATTTTATGCTATGACTGTGCTCGCCTGCTTGTCGGTGGGAACAAGACCGATGTAGCTTTGACCGGGGTTGAGCTTGAGCTCGGTGCCGTCGGACGAATAGAGGGTGAGCATACTGTCCGGGCCGCCCTTTTTCCAGGTTATGTTCTCATATGCGCCGTTCGAGAGATAAACGCCGCTGCCGCCTGTCAGATCCATGTCAACGCATCCGGAGGAGTCGCCCATGAGCGAGACCGGGCAGTAGAGAATAACAACATTCTTGACCGCCATCTGCTTGCCGTCCGCGTCGGTCATCGGCGCGCCGTTGATGTCGTTGAGATAGAGCCCGTCCTGCGCCGAATAAGTAAATGAATGGTTGCAGTATGACGAGAAAACTATGTCTATTCTCGAGCATGCGCCGCCGGCGGGAGTGCGCGGTGAGCTCTCGGAAACAAACGCAAAGGGATTCTGATAGCCGGATTTGATATCGCGGCGGATGTCGAGCTTTGTAAGACCCTTGTCAATCGCCTCGCGGGTCGTGTATCCGCGGTGCTCAATGGCTACGTTGGTGCGCTCCTTGTCGCGGAAGAAATATCTGCCGAGATATGAACGCCCGTCGAGGTCGTCGACATTGCGTTCGCTTATCGCCGAATAGGCGTATTTGCTGCCGCCCCAGTGGACGAATATTGCGTCAAGTCCCTCGGCTATCTCAACGAAGTCGTGCCTTGCGCTTCTGAGCGAACCGACCTTGTCGGGAATCTTGTTTATGTCGGAATAGAGCCAGAGCATTCTCGTAATACCCGCCTCCGTCACGCCCTCAAACACGATATCGGGGGTGCAGAGTCCCCACTGCGGGCGAGCGGGCTTCGAGTTGTTGACAACTACCGCTATCGGGCGTTTGCCCTGCGCCTTAAAGCCGGAGAGTCCGGTCAGCGGGTCAATGTCCGCCGCTTCGAGTGACTGCGATGAGGATTCACCGCTCGTGCTGTCTGCATTCGGATTTTTCTTGCCGCCGGAGCATTTGACGGCAATCAGGACAATCATCACAATGAGCAGCAATACTGCCGCGATGAGAATGTAAAGTCTCGAATTGTTTTTCTTCTTCTTTTTCTGCTGAACTGACATTTTGAAAATACCTCGTTATCTGATGGATTTTTCTGTCATCCTAATTATACATTCAGAAGATATATTTTTCAACAGTAAAGCTCCGATTTTATTGACTTATCTTTTTACTATGTTATATAATGGTAAAAAGCCGGTAATTTTCTCGGCTTTGGCGCGGAATATTTCAGCGCGCCGGAAAAGGAGGTAAACCCAGATGGCAAGAGTATTCAATTTTTCAGCAGGCCCCTCGATGCTGCCCGAGAGCGTTCTCAGCCGCGCGGCAGCGGAGATAATGGACTATCACGGAAGCGGCCAGTCCGTTATGGAGATGTCGCACCGCTCAAAGGTCTTTGAGGAAATCATGGATGAGGCGCAGAATCTGTTCAGATCGGTACTTTCAGTGCCCGATAATTACGATATACTGTTCCTCCAGGGAGGAGCTTCGACCCAGTTTGCCGCGATTCCGCTCAACCTTTTGAACGGCAGCGGAAAGGCCGATTATATGCTCACCGGTCAGTTCTCGACCAAGGCGTATAAAGAGGCGTGCAAATACGGCGATATCAGAGTTGTCGCGTCCTCGAAAGATAAGACTTTCTCTTATATTCCCGAAGTCACCCGCGAGGATTTTGACCCCGAGGCGGACTATGCATATATATGCCTGAACAACACTATCTACGGCACGAAGTTCCCGTATATCCCCGACACAGGCGATGTTCCGCTCGTTGCTGATGTTTCGTCGTGCTTCCTCTCGGAGCCGCTCGATGTCTCAAAGTTCGGTATTGTCTACGGCGGCGCGCAGAAGAATGTCGCCCCCGCAGGACTGACTATTGTCATAGTGCGCAAGGACCTTGTCGGCAAATCACGCGATATCACGCCTGCGATGCTCGACTACAAGAACATGGCGGACAACGACTCGATGTATAACACGCCGCCCTGCTGGTCGATATATATGTGCAAATTAGTGCTCGAGTGGATAGAGAAGCTCGGCGGACTTGAGGAGATGAAGAAGAGAAACGAAGCGAAGGCGAAGATTCTCTACGACTTCATCGATTCGAGCAAGATGTTCTCGAACCCCGTCAGGCACTGCGACCGCTCGCTGATGAACGTGACTTTCGTCACCGAGAGCGATGAGCTCAATGCAAAATTTGTCGCCGAGGCGGCAGAGGCGGGATTTGTCAACCTCAAGGGACACCGTTCGGTCGGCGGAATGCGCGCGTCTATATACAACGCCATGCCGGTCGAGGGAGTCGAGCAGCTTGTTGACTTCATGAAGGAGTTCGAGAAGAACAACTGAGGGGGAGAGGCTGATGAAAGAGATATTAACGCTAAATAAAATAGCAAAGTGCGGAACCGACCGCTTTGACAGCGCGAAATATATCTGCACTGACAATGCGGAAGATCCGGCGGCGATAATGGTGCGCTCGGCTTCGATGCATGAGATGCAGTTCGGAGCGGGTCTTTTGGCAATCGCTCGCGCGGGAGCGGGTGTGAATAATATCCCGATCGATAAGTGCTCGGAGCAGGGCATCGCAGTATTCAACACGCCCGGAGCGAATGCAAACGCGGTAAAAGAGCTTGTTATCTGCGCGGCTCTTCTCGCTTCGCGCAAAGTCGTAGATGCTATCGACTGGTGCAAGACCCTAAAAGGCGAGGGCGACAATGTCGGTAAGCTCGTCGAAAAGGGCAAGAGCTCGTTTGCGGGTCCCGAGATAAAAGGCAAGACCATGGGCGTTGTCGGCATGGGCGCTATAGGCAAGCTTGTTGCCGAAGCGGCGCGTGACCTCGGTATGAGAGTCGTCTGCTTCGACAGAAAGGTCAGGAGCGAAATAAGCGGCGTTGAGACCGTTGACAATATGGACGCGGTTTTCTCCGCGGCGGATTATCTGACCCTGCACATCCCGTGCAACGACAGCACGAGAAATATTATAAACGCGGAGTCTATAGGCAAAATGAAAGACGGCGTGCGCATCCTCAATTTCGCACGCGGCGAGCTTGTGAACTCCGATGATATTCTCGCTTCTCTCGCCGACGGTAAAGTTGCGGCATACGCCACGGACTTCCCGACCGATGCGCAGTTGGGCGTGCCCGGAGTTATAGCTATCCCGCACCTCGGTGCCTCCACGCCCGAGAGCGAGGACAACTGCGCGGTTATGGCTGCCGACGAGCTTATAAGCTATATCGAGCGCGGCGAAGTGAAAAACTCCGTCAACCTGCCTGAGCTCGCGCCGCCCGCAGAGTTTGAAAAGCGCGTGTGCGTTATCTACAAAGACGGCGAGGGAGTGCGCGAAAACATCGTCGCGGCGCTCGGCGGCAATATAACATCGCTTAACAGCGCAGCCAAAAACGGACTTGGCTATCTCGTCTGCGATACGCCGAACCCCGACGGCGAAAGGATAACCGCAGTCAGCGGCGTTGTCAGAATGAGAATCATATAAAAAATTAACAGTAAACCCCGGAGGATAACTCCGGGGTGAATTTTTTGTATTGTGGTGGGCTACAATTGGAAGTTGCCTATTACTTGAGCTATAGCAAAGTAAAGGCGCGTGACTCAACTAATTTTTATAATCAAGCCTCCAATAGCCGCGCCGTAGTCTCGGGGTAAAACCCCGAGTCTGCCTTTTCTTTGCAGACGTTTCTTTTCTCAGACAGAAAAAATGCCAAAACGCGGGAAGTATAAAATATTTGATTATTGTATGACGCGAAGGTAGAGCGCGAATTTTATAATTTTATATCATGCCGCTCACGCGGCAATAAGATTGAGCAAATTTTGCGGGCGGATGATATCCGTCAATATCGAGCACTTCTTCGTTTTCAATTTTACTTATCACTTTGAGTGAAGCGAAACTGACCTCTCAGTCTCGGCTTTGCCGAGCCAGCTTCCCTTGCAGGAGCGCATAATGATTTTTATGACCAATCCACTCCACCTCAACCGCACAAAATCAAATCAATTTTCCCATATGTTTTCCTCTTTTCTCCCTTGACCCTCTTGACTTTTTATGTCAAAAAGATGTATTCTCTATATTAATACTATGCTTTCCTTTGAGGGTGATAAAAATGAAAAAATTCAGAAAGATTACAGCGGTTCTGCTCTGCGTCGTTATGATAGCGGCGTCGTTTCAGTGCATCGCCTTTGCCGAACCGCAGGACAGCGGCAAGCTCAATTTCCTCGTGCTCGGCGATTCAATAGCCGAGGGCTTCGGCGTTGAGAACAAAGAGGACGCGGCCTACGGCAAGATTGTCGCCGACACCAACAGCTACAATTACCGCAACCTCGCTCAGGTCGCAAATGACACGCAGGATCTTATCAGAAAGATCGAGACCGTTGACGAATTCCGCGAGAGCATCGCGTGGGCGGATATTATAAATATCTGCATCGGCTCGAACAACTACCTCGCGAGCAAGGATGTCGTCTGGATAACCATAGGCGCGCTGTTCGGAACAAACGACAAGAAGCTCGACGAGATAGCCTATGGAATCTATGACGATTTCAACACTATCTATTCGCTCATCCGCGAGATAAATCCCGATGCGACGCTGATATTCGACAATATCTATTGCGCGTGGAAGGGTCTCGGACATATTCCGTTTATCAAGGCGGTTTCGCGTATAAACGCTATGCTCAATAAATTTGCCGCAAAGCACGACGATGTCGTTATATTCGACACGAGTGCGGTCATCTCGCACAACACCGAGCTTTTGGCAGACGACTGCGTCCACCCGAACGCAAAGGGTAATGTCGAGCTTGCAAGGCATATGCTCATTCTGCTCAAAAATCTCGGACTCGGGGGAAATACCGAACCCGTTATCCTGACTCCCGGCGTGGATTATAACTTCTACCGCCAGAGCTTCGGCAATGTGTTCGGCACTGTCGTTTGGCAGCTGGTTCGCTTCCTGACCGGCAACGTGCCCGGAATCGATATCTAAAATACATAAGGGCAGCCGTATAGATCGGCTGTCCTTTTTAACTTTAATGTGCAAAATTTTTATTGCACAAGGCGCGATATGATGCTATTATATATATTAGTTTTTTATTTTGGGATGTGATGACATGGATTCAAGCTATCTTCCGGCAGGATATAAGCCCCTGCTCGATATCAGACAGACTCAGGTGGCTATCAAAAAGGTCAAGGATTTCTTCGAGAGGGATCTCGCTATCCAGCTCAATCTTACCCGCGTCTCCGCGCCGCTTTTTGTGCGCTCGGATTCCGGACTCAACGATACATTGAACGGCGTCGAGCGCCCCGTTGCGTTCGATATAAAAGACATGGACAGCGATGTTGAGATCGTCCAGTCGCTCGCAAAGTGGAAGCGCCGCGCCCTCAAGGATTACGGCTTCAAGCCCGGCGAGGGTCTCTATGCGGACATGAACGCCATACGCCGCGACGAGGATACGGATAATCTCCACTCCGTCTTTGTTGATCAGTGGGATTGGGAGAAGATAATAACTCCCGAGCAGCGCAACGTCGATACCCTCAAGAGAACCGTCCGCGCGATTTACAGGAGCCTGCGCCACACGGAGACTTATATCGCCGAGGAATACGACTTTGTCGGCAAGTTCCTGCCCGATGAGATATCGTTCATCACCACACAGGAGCTCGAGGATATGTATCCCGATCTGACCCCCAAACAGCGCGAGACCGAAATTGCCCGCGACAAGGGTGCAGTGTTTATCATGCAGATCGGCGGCAAGCTCCGCTCCGGCGACATCCACGACGGACGCGCCCCGGACTATGACGACTGGAGCCTCAACGGCGATATCGTTGTGTATTATCCTCTGCTCGATATGGCGTATGAGCTGTCGAGCATGGGCATCCGCGTCAACGCCGAGTCACTCGCGTCCCAGCTTGAAAAGAGAGGCTGCCCCGAGCGCGCTGAGCTTCCGTTCCAGCGCGACCTGCTCAACGGCAATCTTCCGCTGACTATGGGCGGCGGCATCGGCCAGTCCCGTATGTGCATGTTCTTCCTGCGAAAGGCTCACATCGGCGAAGTCCAGGCGTCCATCTGGCCGCAGGAGACCGTCGATGCATTCAGAGCGCAGGGCGTTTGCCTGCTGTAAAAAATATGCTCTGTCCATTCGGCGAATAAATAAAATAAAGAAGCCAAGCTGCAAAACACAGCTTGGCTTTTGTTATATAAAATTGCAGTTGAGGCGATCCCAAACGAATTTATATCTCCCTGAACACAGCGGCAAATCCGCCGGAGGGACGCATTGCTATATCTGCGCTGTCGGCGCTCGTGACGGATATCTTCACTTTGTTGTACCCGCGCTGATCCGTAAGATTGTCCGTGTATATCTCGGCTTCGTATTTCGCGCCGTCTTTTAAAAACGAGAACGGCAGATTTATCTTCCGCTCGCCTTGAGAGCTGTTGAATACGGCGGCGTACCATCTGTTTCCGCTCCGCCGCGCAAAAATTACAATCTCGCCTATCTTGCTGCCGGGGAGAACGTGCGTCTCGTTCCAGACCACCGGCAGGGGAGAGACAAATGAGTCAAGCCCGTGCGCTTTAAGAATTGACGGGTCTTCGCTGACGGTGAAAAACGCCGAGTTGTATATTACAGCCGAGGCGAGCATATGGCAGATGCTGACTTCGTCCAGACATCTCGGCACGGAGAAGCACAGCGGCGTATAATCCGCGTTGCCGCCGAGCATCCTTGTAAATGGAAGAATCGTGTCATTGTCCGCGTCCGCCTTGCATTGAAGTCCGCGTATCGCCTCCATGCTCATCACATTCGGGAATGTACGGCGCAACCCCGTCGGCTTCTGCGGGTTGTGGTATATGACCATGAGCTTGTGCTCTGCCGCCTCGCGTGCGAATCGGCGGTAAAATTCGGTCATGAACTGCGTCTCGCTCTCGATGTGGTCGAGCTTTATGCCCTTTATCCCGAGCTTTTCACACTTTTTGAAGAACCTGCGCCTGTATGGAGTGAACCACACCTTGTCCATGGCGGACTGCCAGAGCCATATCCCGACCGAGCGCTTTTCTGCGTCGTCAACGAGCTCTTTGACCTTTTTGAACGCGCCGCGTTCCGTCTTTGCCCAACCGCGCCAGCCGTTGTCCGCAAGGTTGTATTCATATCCCGCCTCCTGCGCGAGGGCGTTGAATTCCATTATCTTTTCAAATTGTCGGCTGTGCTCCTCATCTATAAAATACGACCACGCGCTCTTGCCCGGGCGTATCCAGTCGGTGTTTTCGTATGCTTTGTCGTTCACGGGCGCTGCGGCGTGGGTTATAACGCGGCAGTGAATGAGCTCCCCAAGCGAGCGGCACACGGTGACTATGCGCCACGGAGTTTTTCCGCCTTTTATGAAGAACTTGTCCGTGTCCCACAGCTCCGTTTTGAATTTGCCCGCGCCGAGCGAGCGCAGAGCCATGCCGGGATAGTTCTCGATATCCGATTCGGTTATCATTGTATATATGTTTTTCCCGGGAAACTCGAATGCGGTCATGCATGAGAAAACTTCGCTTTGCGAAAGCTCCGATGTCTTTTGCGTCAGCGTCTTTCCCTGCATCTTCTTGAGGTCGGTCTGATATCTGCAAACGGTGTCGCCGGGCACGTTGAACCGCGTCAGCTCGTCGCTGATAAGTAACCCCGTCTCCTCGCCGAACAGCAGACGGAATCCGAAGCCGTCGTTCCATATGCGCACCTCGAGCGAGTATATAATTTTTTTCGCGCGCACGGGGATAATATAATTCATGTGCCTGTCGGTTATATCCGTCTCGGTGTCAAGGTCGCGGTAGGTCTCTTCGCAGGGCTCAATTTTCGGCTCGCCGAGGGTGACATTTTCGCCGATATTTCTGCCGCCCTGAATGAGCAGACCTATCTTCGACGGCTCGATTACAGCAATTCCGCCGACCGCCGCCGAATATGTAAGTCTGCCGCCCGATACAGTTACTTCGAGCGCGCCGTCGGGGCTTTTGAGAATATATTTTTCCGTTCCCGGGGTGAAATTTGAATCGCCGCTTGATTTCTTCTCAAACAGCGAATATGCCGCAAAACGGGCGCGCGCTCCTATCCCGAGCAGCAGCCGCCCAGTCTCTCTCATCATGCCGATCCCTCCGTTACGTTGCATATTATAATATATTTTATTCTGCAACACAAGTTGATATTTGACCTCGGATATGATATAATCCGATTAACTCGAGTATAAGGAGAAGCTCTATGAACAGTAAAGTAGTTATCACCACGGACAGCCCTGCGGATCTGAGCGCAGAACTTGAAACAAGATATGATATACATGTACTGCCGCTGTATGTTAATCTCGGAGGAAAATCATACCGCGACGGAATAGATATAACCACTCCCGATATTTTCAGGCACTACGACGAGACGGGCGAGCTGCCTACGACCTCGGCTATTCCGATAGGCGACTATGAGACCTTCTTCAAGTCCTTTATCGACGAGGGAAAGAAAGTTGTCCATTTCTCGCTGAGCTCCGAGATATCCTCGACCCATCAGAACGCGAGACTCGCCGCGGAGGGAATGGACGGAGTTTATGTCATCGACTCGCGCCATCTGAGCTCTGGTATCGCGCTCCAGGTCATAAGAGCCTGCGAGATGCGCGATGAGGGCATGAGCGCGGAGGATATAGCGAAGGCCGCCGTTGATTTGAACAAAAAGACCTGCACGAGCTTTGTGCTTGACAAGCTCGAATATATGAAGAAGGGCGGCCGCTGCTCGACCGTAGCCGCGCTCGGAGCCAACTTGCTCTCCATCCGTCCGTGCATCGAGATGAAGGACGGCAAGCTCGGAGTTGCGAGAAAGTATCGCGGAAAGATACTCGACGTCAAGAAGAAGTATATCGAGGATGAGCTCAGCGCCCATAAGGACGACGCCGACCTTTCGCGCATTTTCCTGACCTCGTCGAGCGCTTCGGATGCCGAGGTGAAGGAGCTCACCGCGCTGATAAAGAGCATTCTTCCGTTCAAGGAGGTTCTCATCGGCTGCGCGGGCTGCACCATCGCAAGCCACTGCGGACCGGGATGCATGGGAATACTTTTCATGACGAAATAAGAGACGAAGAGTCGCCGCCTGTCTGAATTTCAAACGGGTCGGCGGCGTTTTTTTGATACGGAGAATAAAATGATAAAAAACATAATTCTCGATATGGGCAACGTGCTCATTGAATACGATGTCAACCGCCCGCTTGATGCGCTTTGCCCTAACGAAGAGTCAAAGAAAATTATCCGCCGCGAGCTGTTCGAGAGCGAAGACTGGCTCGAGGGCGACAGGGGAAATATAACCGACGCCGAGATGCTCGCCGCGGCGAAAGCGCGCGTGCCGGAAAAGTATCACGCCGCGCTCGAAAAGTGCGAGCGGCACTGGCCGGATTTTCTCAACAGAATTGACGGCGCGCCGGAGTTCTGCCGCGCGATGCGGGAGAGCGGGAAGAATATATATGTCCTCTCAAACGCGAGCGGGCGCTTCTATGAATATTTTCCGCGCTTTTACGATATGGACTTTTTCGACGGCGTGGTGGTTTCATGCGACCTGCACATCATTAAGCCCGACAGGAGGATATACGAATATATCCTCAATAAATACAGGCTGAAAGCCGAGGAGTGTTTGTTTATAGACGACCGCGAGGAGAATGTGCGCGGGGCGGAGAAAGTCGGAATAAACGCCGTGAGGTTCGAAAACAACTACGGAGAGATAGCGAAAAAATACGGGCTTTGATGGAGAGGGCTGCCGCTAAATGCGGCAGCCCCCTGCTTTTATGATTTCTTTTTTGTCTTTGTTTTTCGTCTGTGTTTTGCAAAGCAGATGACGCTTGCCGTGACAAGCCCCAAGCCAATAACAAGCACCCAGTGCAGATAGTATGTGTTGAGGAATGGAATGAAAGAGTATACCGGCACGCGTGTTGTCGCCATGCGGTGTTCGTCTGATATCTGCGTCGTCCCGTCGGGGAGCATCTCCATCATCGGACCGTGGTCGTAGGTCACTTTCTGATAAGACTCAATGACCTGCGACAGAGTCAGCAGCACGCCGATTATGATAACTCCGAGCACGAGCGTGACTATTCCCGCGATGAGCAGCTGGCGGCTCTGCTCCGCCTTTCTGACATTTGCGGCGGTGCGGGCGACTGCTGGGATGTCCTCGTCGCAGTCGAGGTTGTCTTTTATAAGATAGTCGGTCGTGACGCCGAAAAGCTCGCTTAGCTGAACTATGTTGTCCGTGTCCGGAACGGCAGTGCCGAGCTCCCATTTTGATACCGCCTGCCGCGAGACTGTTATCCTGTTCGCAAGCTCCTCCTGCGACCAGCCGCGCCCTTTTCTGAGCTTTTGCAGTTTTTCGGGGAAGTTCATGAATTTCTCCTTTCGCGTATTTTTTATTGCACTTGTATTTTACACGAAAGCAAAATTCCAGTCAACATATCAGAGCTTGCAATCTGTCAACCGGAGCTTACATTGCATATTTGCCCGGTTGCGGCGGGGAAAATAAAAAATTTTTTATTTTATATCCCTCTATCTTGTCTGCAATTTGACTAAAATATCCATATATAGAGTGCTGATTTTCATCACGCAAGTTTTTGAAAAAATATTGCGAAAACCCTTGCAATACAAGGATTTGTGTGGTATCATTATCAGGCATGATTGTGGGAAGTGGGGCAAGTACGCCCTAAACACAATCTGCTGATATGCGATGATGCAGAAGGTGGCCGTCCTTTGAGACGGGGAATTTCTGCGGAGTATGTCCGATTTAAAACCGGGCGAAACAGGTCTGACTGCCGCACGGGGTGCGTTTCCCTCGCACCTTCGCTTGAGGCAGCAGTAATTGCATCTGCTTTCTTCACACCCGGAAATATCGTTTTCCGGTTTTTAAAAAGGAGAACGAGGAAACACCCGGAGGCGTTGAAAGAAAAGAAGCAATGCCCGCCAATCATTAAGGAGGCGCAAACAATGGCAGCAAAGGGAAAAATCAGAATCAGACTCAAGGGCTATGACCACAACCTCGTCGACAAGGCGGCGGAGAAGATCGTAGAGACCGCAAAGAGAACCGATGCTCAGGTCTCAGGTCCCGTACCGCTCCCGACAGAGAAGGAAGTCGTTACCGTCCTTCGCGCAGTCCACAAGTACAAGGACTCCCGCGAGCAGTTTGAGCAGCGTACACACAAAAGGCTCATAGACATCATCAGACCTTCAGCAAAGACTGTTGAAGCTCTTACCGGTCTTGAGCTTCCCGCAGGCGTGGATATAGAGATCAAACTCTAATACATTATATATATGCGTGAGAGCGCAGATATGATGTACGCCGCAGGTCAAGTTGGCGAGAGCCAACCAATAACCTAAAGGAGGAGAAAGGAACTATGCAAAAAGCACTCATCGGAAAGAAGATCGGCATGACTCAGATCTTCGATGCAAACGGAAACGTTGTTCCCGTAACAGTCGTCGAGGCAGGCCCCTGCTCTGTCGTTATGAAGAAGACTGTTGAAAACGACGGCTACGAAGCTGTTCAGCTCGGCTTCGGCGACGTCAAAGTTCAGAGAGTCAACAAGCCCATGAAGGGTCATTTCGACAAGGCGGGCACAGCCCCCAAGAAGTCCCTCAGAGAGTTCAGACTTGACGATCAGTCGAGCCTCAACGTGGGCGATATCCTCAAGGCCGACGTTTTCGCTGTTGGCGATCACGTTGACGTTGTCGGTACAAGCAAAGGTAAGGGCACCGCAGGCGCCATCAAGAGATGGAACTTCTCCAGACTCAAGATGACTCACGGTACCGGACCCAACGCAAGACACGCCGGTTCTCTCGGCGCGTGCAGCGATCCCTCGAGAGTTTACAAGGGAAAGAAGCTCGCAGGTCACCTCGGCCACGAGAGAGTTACTATCCAGAATCTTGACATTGTCAAGGTCGACGCTGAGAACAACCTTATCGCTATCAAGGGCGGCATCCCCGGTCCCAAGGGCGGCATCGTTCTCATCAGAGACAGCGTTAAGAATGTGTAAGAAAGGAGTAGAGTTTAATGCCTAATTATTCAGTTTTTGACAAGACCGGCAAGAAGGTATCGGACATTGCCCTTTCGGACGCGATCTTCGCAATCACCCCGAACGCTTCGGCAATGCACCTCTGCGTGGTAGCATATTTGGCAAACCAGCGCCAGGGCACTCAGTCTACCCTTACACGCGCTGAAGTCAGAGGCGGCGGCAAGAAGCCCTGGAGACAGAAGGGTTCAGGCCGCGCAAGACAGGGCTCCATCAGAAGCCCGCAGTGGACCCACGGCGGTATCGCACTCGGCCCCAAGCCCCGTGAGTACGGCAAGACAGTCAACAAGAAGGTCAGAAGACTCGCTATGAAGTCTGCTCTTTCCTCCAAGGTCGCAGCTGAGGAGCTTATCGTCCTCGACAGCCTTGAGATGAACGAGATCAAGACCAAGGAAGTTGTCAGCGTTCTCAAGGCTCTTGAGACCGGTAAGAAGGTTCTCATCGTCCTTCCCGAGAAGAACGAGACCGTCTACAGAAGCGCTCGCAACATCAAGGGCGTCAAGACCACTCTTGTCAGCACACTCAATGTTTACGATATCCTCAACTGCGATTCTCTCGTAGTGCTCAAGGATGCCGTATCGAAGATTGAGGAGGTATACGCATGAGCAAGATAGCACAGGACATCATCCTTCGTCCTATCATCACCGAGGAGAGCATGCTCGGTACAGCGGACAAGAAGTACACCTTCTCCGTTGCCAAGGACGCAAACAAGATAGAGATCGCCAAGGCAGTTGAAGAGCTCTTCAAGGTCGAAGTCAAGAGCGTCAACACCGTTAACTGCCGCGGCAAGAAGCGCCGCTACGGCCGTTTCGAGGGATTCACTTCCTCGTGGAAAAAGGCTATAGTGACCCTTACGGAGAACTCCAAGACCATCGAGTTCTTCGACGGCATGATGTAATAATCAACCAATAATCCGGCGGTAAAGTATGGAGGGTCGACACCTCCGCAAAGCCGCTATGAGGAGAGTGAAACCAAATGTCGATCAGAGTTTACAAGCCGACAACAAACGGTCGCCGTAACATGTCGGTCACAGATTACTCCGGGCTGTCAAAGGTTGCTCCCGAGAGAAGCCTTCTTGCTCCTCTCTCCAAGAACTCCGGACGCAACAGCTACGGCAGAATCACCGTTCGCCATCGCGGCGGCGGAAACCGCAGAAAGTATCGTATAATCGACTTCAAGCGCGATAAGTTCGATGTTTCTGCAACTGTTAAAACACTTGAGTACGATCCCAACCGTTCAGCTCATATAGCTCTGCTTGAGTATGCCGACGGCGAGAAGAGATACATCCTCTGTCTCTTATACACATCTCCGAGCCCACGAGACTGCAGCTAATCT
>ERZ1027150.678-NODE-678-length-28005-cov-11.820179_pt1 | contig 28005 bp, 22 predicted proteins | sample MGYA00519276_ERZ1027150 | MGnify/ENA primary metagenome ERZ1027150 (study PRJEB26926, sample SAMN06164860) | human gut metagenome | biome: ENVO:00009003; feature: ENVO:2100002; material: ENVO:00002003 | host: Homo sapiens | place: USA | collected 2012 ... | reverse complement strand
ACTCTGTAGCTTGTATCAACAAGTTCGGTATGGCTGACCAGGTATCTTACATCTCAACTGGTGGTGGTGCATTGCTCGAAGCTATCGAAGGTAAAATCCTTCCGGGTATCGCAGCTATCCGTGGCGATAAATAAAGTATAAAAGCTTTATCATAAAATACAGGGCATGACTTTTCAGTCATGCCTTTTTTGTTTCCTATTCCACATAAAACTCCGTATTATTTTGATAAGAAATTGTTTTTTCCGAAATTTGCACTTACCAACAAAAGTATTATGCAGAAATTTATTTATTTCATTTGCCTTCTATTATCTGTCATATACACACGTTCAGAGGCACAAATATTCCAATATATTGGTATAGCAGACGGACTTAGCAGTCGAAGAGTTCTCTCTATCCAACAAGGAGAGCATGATTACATATGGATTCTTACGCACAAGGGAATTGACCGCTATAACGGAAAGCAATTTACACACTATCCACTGATTAAAGATGGAACAGTTGTCAACTGTTTCCCCAACCTGAACATGTTAAAAACAGACAAGGAAAAGAAATTGTGGGAGATTGGGAAAGACGGACTGGTATTTAACCTAAATGAAGCCAGAGATTCTTTTCAACTGGTATTCAATCTACATGAGCAATTTCCAGAAACTCAAAAATGTCCGATAACCTGCACCTATCTGGACGATGAAAAGAATATCTGGTTCTGTACAGAAGGATACCAATACCTTTATAACGGAGATACTCAACAAACCTATAAGATAAGTCAGAAAATCCCGGGGAAAGTAACTTGTATCACACAAGCAAAGGGAAATAAATATTTCATTTCCACCGAGCAGTTTCTGTATTCAGCTGTCTTAAACAATGGTCAACTGACAAACATACAAAAAATCAATATCTCTAACATCAATATTATAGATTACATTTATTACCATAAGCCCACAAACAAGCTTATCATCAATGCCCTACTTGACAAATTGTTTATCTATACCCCAGATAATGGAGAACTAATAGACCTCGGGAATCATCTGAAAGACATTGGAGTTAATACAATCACACCCAACCGGAAAAATCTGGATGAAGTGTTCATTGCGACCGATGGGGATGGAGTGTACAAACTGGATGTCAGAAAAAAGAAGCTTTCTCATTTCCTGAAAGAAGACAATGAGAGTTTCAACAAGATGAACGGAAGTATCATCAAGGATATCTATATGGACCAGAACAACCGCATCTGGAACGTAATTTATCCCATCGGCATTACCATCTATTCCGAAAAGTACCCTAAATACCAATGGCTCAAACATGCGCCCAACAATAGCAATACATTGTCAAATGATTGTATCAACGGTATCATGGAAGACTCTGAAGGAGATATATGGTATGCTACCTGTAATGGTATAAGCTGTTATGACACAAGTGAAAAGAAGTGGAAAAGCTATTGTACAGAAAAAGAACTTCCTCAATATGAAAACCATATATTCTTGTCTGTATGCGAAATAAGACCAGGAGTTATCCTGGCCGGAGGCTACATGTCCGGCATTTTCCGTATAGACAAGAAGGCGGGAACTACCACCTTCCATCAGCAAGGAAAATCACAGACAAGAGAAACTCCCGATAAATATATCAGAGGATTGATAATAGACAAAAATGAAGTAGTATGGAGTGGAGGATTCTACAGCCTGAAAAGTTTTGACACACGTACTGCTGAAAAACAGGAATACAGCACATCCTACCCCATTACTTACCTGCTGGAAAGAAACGATAATTCTTTCTGGGTGGGAACCATACAGGGATTGTATATCTTCGACAAAAAACAACAGCGCCTTTATGCTTATAAGGAAAAAGAAGATTTCGGCTGTATCAACGCTATCTACAATACTCCAGACCTGCAGAAAACATATGTCGGCACCTATGGGAATGGACTATTTGTCATTGATAACCAGACTGATGAAATCATTCGTTGTATGGCTAACAACAGTGGCTTACAAACCAACAATATCTATAGTATTGTTCCCGATAAAAACGGTAATTTGTTCTTAGGAACGGAAAATGGATTGTCTTTCTACAATCTGAAAGAACAGACTTTTACCAACTGGACACGGGAGCAAGGTTTGCAAGGAGCTAACTTTAACCCGACTGCCGGAATACATACTCGAAACGGCCAGCTGATTTTTGGAAGTAACGAAGGAGTTATTATCTTGCCCGACAGTTTGGAATTACCTTCAAACTTTTCTAGTCACATGGTATTCTCTAACCTGAATATCATGTACCATCCCGTATACCCGATGGAAAAGAATTCTCCTTTGACAAAAATTCTGGACGAAACCAATTTCATCCAATTGAAATACGATCAGAACACATTCTCAATGGACGTATCTTCCATCAATTTCGACAATCCGTCAAGTATTCTGTACAGTTGGAAACTGGAAGGTTTCTATGACCAATGGACTCCTCCCACCAGCAACGGAACCATACGTTACACCAACCTTTCGCCGGGAAACTATACACTGAAAGTACGTTCTATTCTGCTTGATAACCAGCAGATACTGGAAGAAAGAGAAATACAAATCATGGTAGAACGTCCTTTCTGGCTCACCTTCTGGGCATTCCTGATTTATGCACTGTTAATTATCGGCGCAGCATACGCCTTCTTGCGTTATCAGATTATCAAACGTGAGCGGAAAACTTCTGAAGAAAAAATCAATTTCTTCACACATGCTGCCCACGACATCCGCACTCCATTGACCATGATCAAAGCCCCCCTGAGCGAAATCATGGAAAAGGAAAACCTAAGTGAAAACGGACAGAAAAATATCAAACTGGCCATGCAAAGTACGGAAAATCTGGCAGAACTGGCCAATAACCTGATAAATTTCCAGAAGGAAGAATTATATTCATCAGAAACTATCGTAACAGCACATGAACTGAATCATTATCTGAGCAACTATATGCATCAGTTTGAAAGTTTTGCCCGTCAAAAGGAAATCACACTTTCCTACGAAAGTTCGTTCGACAGCCTGGAAGTCTGGATTGATACAAGCAAGATGGATTCCATTTTACGCAATTTACTTTCCAATGCCTTAAAATACACCCCACAAGGAGGACGTGTATCATTAAAAGCGGAAAGTAATAAAAACACATGGACACTCATCCTCTCGGATACCGGCATCGGAATGAACAAGGAAGACCAGAAGAAGCTCTTCAAATATTTGTTCAGAGGATATAACACAGCCAACCAGACTACTACCGGATGTGGCATCGGAATGTTGCTGACTTACCGACTGATTGAAAATCACGAAGGCAAGATTTCATTTACCAGTACTGAAAATGTGGGCACGACTTTCCAGCTGACGTTCCCGATACGAAGTAAAAACTATCAATATAAAAAGGAAGAAACAAAGGAAACTACCGACAAAGTATTGCCAGCAGAACAAGAAACCACTGGAAACATCATAACCGATGTGCTGTTTACCGACCTGCAAACAGACGAACACACCTCATTAATATTGGTTGTGGAAGACAATGCTCCGCTACGTTCTTTCATTATCCATAGTCTGTCGGATACCTATCAGGTGGAAGGAGTAGGTAATGGACAAGAAGCTCTTGACTTTATTAATGAACGCCAGCCCGACCTGATTCTTTCCGATATCATGATGCCGGTTATGGATGGAAAGAAAATGTGCCAGATACTAAAAGGACGGATGGAAACCAGCCATATCCCCATCATACTGCTCACCGCACTCGGTGATAAGGAGCACATTTTAGAGGGACTGGAAATAAAAGCTGACCAATATTTAGTAAAACCTTTTGACGTACATATATTGAAAGCTACCATACACACGCTGATAGAAAATCGGAAGATGCTGCGCAATCGTTTCAAATCGGCTGTGACGGCATTACCGGAAGAGACCCCCGCCTTGGAATTACCCACAAGTTTGGACGATGAGTTTATCCAAAAAGTGACCGAACTGGTTAAGGAGGGATTAGGCAAGAACTTTAATGTAGACACTTTGTGTGCCTCGGTCAATATGAGCCGCACCAGTTTCTACAATAAAATTAAGGCCCTGACAGGAATTGCTCCTGCAGAATTTATCCGTAACATCCGGATGAAGGAGGCCGCCCTGATGTTAAAGAGCCAGCGTTATACGGTAGCCGAAGTTTCAGACAAAATGGGATTTGCCGACCCCAAATATTTTACGGATACCTTTAAAAAGTTTTATGGGGTACCCCCAAGTATTTATATGAAAAAGAACTAAACTCAATAACATGAATTTCTATTTAAGAGCATTTCTCATCTTCTTCCGGATAGGATTATTCACCATAGGAGGAGGATATGCCATGGTTCCCTTGATAGAAGCCGACCTGGTAGACAAACGAAAATGGGTGAAAAAGGAAGACTTTCTAGACTTGATGGCACTGGCGCAAACTGTGCCGGGCATCTTTGCCGTCAACATTGCCATCTTTATCGGTTATAAACTGAAAGGATTCTGGGGAGCTTTCTGGATGGCACTTGGTACCATACTTCCCTCATTTCTTATCATTTTAGCCATAGCCTTGTTTTTCAGGAAGTTTCAACATGTAGAAGCAGTAGAACATGTATTTAAAGGTATCCGTCCTGCAGTAGTGGCCTTAATTGCGGCTCCCACCTTCAAGATGGCAAAATCTGCCCGTATCAACCGATACAATATATGGATTCCAGTTGTCTCGGCACTATTGATATGGCTTCTTGGTTTTTCGCCTATCTATGTCATCATCCTCAGCGGATTAGGAGGTTACTTATATGGACGCTACCAAAAAAAATATAATTAAAAGGAGATAAACTATGGTACTTTTATTACTGAAACTATTCTATACTTTTTTTAAAATAGGCTTATTCGGATTTGGTGGCGGCTACGCCATGATTTCAATGATACAAGGAGAGGTAGTCACCCGTTATGAATGGCTCAGTTCGTCTGATTTTACAGACATCATTGCTATCAGTCAGATGACTCCCGGTCCTATCGGTATCAACTCTGCCACATACGTGGGCTATACGGCCATGGTAAATGCAGGCTACTCGCATGCAATTGGCATATTAGGCTCCACTGTAGCTACCTTCTCAGTAGTTCTACCGTCATTTATACTCATGATATTAATCAGTCGTTTTTTCCTGAAATATCAACGCCATCCGGCGATAGAGGCTGTATTTAAAGGTCTGCGTCCGGGAGTAGTCGGCCTGCTTGCAGCGGCTTCCCTCGTATTAATGAACGGAGAAAACTTCGGAACAGACACGTATCAGATCACTATCAGCATCCTTCTTTTTGTGGGATGTTTCATTGCTTCCAACCGATATAAAGTAAACCCGATTCTGCTGATTGTATGCAGTGGTATCTTAGGCTACTTTATATACTAAAAATAACTTTACTCTTCACTCTCCGGTAAAATGGACTGGGGAGTGGGGATAGAAAAATCATTGTCTGCAAACAAAGATGCCAGTCCCGAGACTTGTTTTAAACGAAGCAGCTCATCTTTGTCCATTCCTATATTCTTCATAATCCATTTATCTGACATCCCTGCCTGAGTCAATTCTGATACAATATTCGTCATCAATCCGATGTCATGGGTTCCCCTCGCACGATTATGACGGATAGTAGAGCCCATGCGGTTAGATAAATCTTTATCAATTACCACTACAGGTAACATCCCTTTCTCTCGCTCATAAATTCGCTGAGAGGTTTTCAGCACCTGATAACGATGAAAACCATCCACAAGAATATACTTGTCATTTTCCCTGTCATAATAACACACGCAAGGCATTGTAAATCCATCTTCCCAAATTGACAGTTCCAATAGTTTCATTTCGGGAGGAGCCACCACATTCGGATTGTAATTATTGGCAACTACTTTTTCAACCGGCACAGCTCTTACATAGTAAACCGGACTTTTTCCTTCTTCTATGTCCATATCTTTTTATATTGTTGTAAAATATAATCTTTCATTTTTTTCTCTTCTTTATTCATGGCAAATCCCATATATTTACATGCATAATCATTGCGAAGAATACACAAACACATGCGTTTATAAGTGGGAATTTCCCTGAACTCTGCAATATCAATATCATCCAGATAATCCATCATTACCGGACGCTTGGTCGTCTTGTAATTACTTTTATTCCTTACCGTTATCGGGATATTTAAATTTTCAAGCTTAGCTATCGTTTCATCACTCAGACACCCCCCTTTCGTTCTCCAGAATTTAATACTGGTATGCAACTTGTTTAAATAACCTCTTCGGGTTTCCTCCGGAAGTGTAGAAAGCAAAAATTCCATGAACGACTTCCAGGTATGCCCTTCCGGTAGTTTAATAGAGCCATACCCCATCGCATGGGTCCCTCCATAAATAGCCGAAAAATTAACCCCGTTCACACGCCCAATCATTCTTCCCCAGGTATCTGGCTCTATGGCCTTATACAAACGTAAACTTTCAATAGCCTCACTAATAAAAGGACTGGCTACCCTCTGCCGTTCCAAACTTACACCTGCATAATAATAAAGGTCATACAAGCGATTGTAATCCCAGCCGAATTTTCCATTCGCAGTCCAGATGTCAGTAGTTTTCCAATCATAAATGGGATAAAGATTATACACATCATTGGCTATCTTAGAAGTCCACTGATACTTATGATAAAGCTGTTGTTTGAAGCCACCATAAATGGTACGCCATCGATTATAACTTTCTTGTGTACGTATTCCCACCAGACAAGCAGTGCGCACTGCCTTTTTCTTTTCATGTAGCCAAGCTGCAAAACGCAGCTGGAATTCATAATCCCACATATTTTCATGGAAGAAAGCAAAATCTTCCGCCTTCAGAACACCTTGCGGCATTTCTCGCACCCAAATATTACGTACCGTCTCATCCCACGGACGCCAATAATGCTGATACATAGAAGTACACGTCCTTACTTTAAAAGGAACGCAAATCCGATACACATCAAGAATATCTTTATTACTTTCCAGAATACGATTGACAAACTCAATGGTATGGTCATACTGCACTTCATAATCCATAAAAAATACGCCAAGCTTTATATTCAGTTTATGCCGACGTATATAATCAATACATAGATTAAGCAGCACACCACTATCCTTTCCTCCAGAAAATGACACGTAAATATTATCGAACTCTTTGAAAAGAATAGCCAAACGTTCCTGAGTCAGTTCATAGACATTTTTTGATTCTTCATTTTTCTTCATGCTTCTTTCTCATTTTAAGATACAAGCTCCACGCACGTTCTATTTCAAATCCTTGTGCCCGGAAATATGATTCATGGGGCTTCTGAACTACAGCTTCCAGGCTCTTTTCTCCCTCCAAGAACTCATTTACTACCGCTTCCAGTAAACTTACAAAGACATCTTCATCGTCTTTATAGACATAATAATTGTTGATTATCAAAGATTTTTTCCGCATCTCTACCGGAAAGAATCCTACTACCTGATTAGCAGAAAATGCAACAAACCAAACAAACGACTCATCGGTTTTAAAGGGATAATTATGATTATACTTAATAATTTCCGGATTCATCACCAACGGAGCTATACAACTATATAACTCAGGAGATGTACCGGCCATTTTCACCACAACTGCCATATATTTATTATTTTCTCAACTATAGACCAAGCAAAAATAACAAATATCCTTCAAATAAGTTTATTTCCTAACAATTATATATTACAAAGCAACGCTTCAAAGCTAGAATAGCAAATAGTCAGCTCATTCTCATCAGTATAAAGAAGACGATTGGAGGCTTGTACATCCAACAAAGGTAACTTTCGGGCAGAAGTACACACATCCAGACAAAAATAATGATGACGGTTTAATGCATTCTGTGCCCAATGACGTAACACATCATCTTCCGCCTTTAAAATAATAGATTTCTCCCCCGATACTTCAGGAGAAAAGCCACCGTGCATCAAATCAAATTTAATCCGAGAATGATTGGTAAATAATGTATCCATCCGATTGTTCAATATCAAATCTTCCGTCACACCACATTCCAACCCTCCGGTTGAAGAAAGAAGCCAAAGCCGATCAGACAACACCAATGCCTGCTCAATATCATGTGTAGACAGAAGAATAGCCCTCTCTTCCTCTATTGCCAGACGATGCAGAAGGTTCATGATTTCAATACGGCTTACCACATCCAAGAAAGCGGTCGGTTCATCCAATAATATCAACGGACATTCCTGCACCAGTGCTTTGGCAATCATTACCTTCTGCCGTTCTCCGTCAGAAAGTTCTGCCATATAGCATCGTGACTTATGAGCTATTTCTACGGCTTGCAGTGCATGTTCCACCAGTTGCTTGTCGGCCTTGTTCAAACGCCCGAAAAATCCCGTATAAGGCTGACGCCCCAAGGCTACCAGTTCATATACCGTCAACCCTCCCGCCTGCGTGCGGTCTGTCAATACGACTCCTATGGTTCTTGACAGCTCACGTTCGGAGTAGGCAGACAAATCACGCCCCAACAGTTTCAAGTCGCCAGATAAAGACGGTTGAGCAGCCGCCAAAGTACGAAGCAAAGTAGATTTACCTGCCCCATTGGCTCCCAACAAGCATGTCAGCTCCCCACGAAAAAGCTGAAAATTCAGCCCAGAATGCACTTCCGTCCGCTTTTTCCCTACCTGATAACCGATTGTCAGGTTACGACCTTCTACCACTATTTCCGATTGATTCATCAGTTAAAGTATTGAATTCGACGTTGATTGATGATAACATAAATAATAACCGGTGCTCCTAAGATTGGAGTTACGGCATTCAGCGGTATTACCCCCGACTCTCCCGGAAGGACGCAAATCAAGTTACACAACAATGCCAATGCTCCTCCGGCAAGCAGCGTAACAGGCATCAGCGAATTATGGTTGGAGGTACCTAACATCAAACGAGCCAGATGAGGAACTGCCAGACCGATAAAAGATATAGGGCCACAGAATGAAGTCGTTACTGCAGTCAGCAATCCGGTAGCCAATAACAAGAAGTTACGTACCCGGCGAATATTCACTCCCAAATTTTCGGCATAACGCGGCCCCAAAAGCAGGGCATTCAAAGGCTTAATAAGCATGACAGCCACTATCAGCCCGACTACGGTTAGCAACGAAAAGGCTGGAAGTTGCTCCAACGAAACTCCGCCAAAGTTTCCCATTCCCCACACCATATACGAGTGTACTCCCTCTGCAGTTGCAAAAAAATTCAACAAAGAAATCAGTGAAGAAGTAATATAGCCTATCATGATACCGGCTATGAGCAGCATTACATTACTTTTTATCAAAGAGGATAAAAACAATACCAAAGCCAACACAGCTACAGCACCCAAAAATGCACCTAATATGACAGAAAAAAATCCGGAAAGTGTAAACACACCTGTGGCAATGGTTCCTCCTCCGGCAAGTATCACAAGTGCGACTCCTAAACTGGCTCCTGAACTGATACCTAAAATGGAGGAATCAGCCAATGGATTGCTGAATACCGTCTGCAACATCAGTCCGGAAGCCGACAAAGCAGCTCCGCAAAGCAAAGCCGTGATACATTGAGGAAAACGCGATTCCCAAACAATAAATGTCCAACTTGCCTTTTCAGCCTCTTCTCCACTTAAAATACGCAATACATCCTGTGCCGGAATACTTACTGAACCTAAAAATAAATTGGCTCCCACTAGAAGCACTATCAAAAGCACCAAAGTGCCAAATACCACATATTGCTTTTTATCAGAATTTATCATTCCGCTAAATTACTAAAATATTTCGGTTCATAACCTTCCAGCAACTCGGGATGGAATATTTTTACCATATCTTTCAACAAAATCTCCGGATGAAAAGGTGATTCTTCATAAAAAGGTATCCGATAGGTGTTGCATCCATAAATCCGACGCTCGCGGAATGCCTTGAAACGCGCATAAAGCGAGTAGTCTTTTTGAAGTTCCTTATAGGTCTTATCTTGTGGCTGATTGTATTTTATCAACCAGAAATCAGCATGTTCTCCTTTGTCGAAAACTGTTTCAAAAGCCATCGGCACAGAACCACTGTTCGGCAATTCTGCAAAAACATAGTTAGCCCCTGCATCTGCATACAAGCGTCCTGTGGTACTCTGTCCTCCAGCAATATACCATGCAGAGCCATATTTCAAATCACTCAATACTGTTGGACGAGAAGTAGCCTGCGCTGCTAAATTCTTTACTGTCAGATATTCTTTTTCTATCTGCGCAAAAAGTGAATCTCCCCGTTGTTCCTGCCCTACCAGCAATCCGTAAAAGCGCAACCATTCCGCACGCCCTAATGGAGAGGTTTCCATATAGTCCGCACATTCTATCACGGGTACTCCCAGCTTTCCTACCCGACCGTATCCTCCGCTGTTCTCAAACGGAGAAAGCATGATGGCATCCGGACGAAGGTCGATAATTTTTTCAATATCCGGATTCATTCCGTTTCCACAATCTATAATTTCTCCGTTCCGGCATCCGTCCTGTACCTCCGGCATCTTGAAATATTCCAGGTTACAGACTCCCTTGATACTTTTGGCCTGTCCCAACTCTTTCAGCACGCTACCATGTACCACAGAATACACCACGGCCCGCTCCAACGGAACCCGTACGACAGTACCCTCCGGCAAATTTTCCGGAACCGGTTGATTTTTATCAGTCAACAGATAAGTATGCAATATTCTCAATGTATCCCAAGGATTACGGATAGAAACCATGGTATAATCAGGAAACTTCACCACAGACAAGTTAGTGGCATACTTCATTTTCAGGGTGTCTCCTTCCTCCTGAACGGAAGAAGTCTTGCTTCCTCCACCACAGGCAGAGAGAAGCAAGACTGTAATTACTATATGGGCAGATAGTAAAATTTGTTTCATAAAAATCAATCGATGAAAACCATTGTCTTTGGATTTTGACCACCACAATCAAACTTTTCTACAAAGTTTCCGTTACGGTCAAAACGATACATCGTACCATTAGCTTCTGAATAGAATGTCACACCTATATAAATATCTCCCTTCTCATCATCTACGCTCATCATGTAAACACTTGATGTAGCAAGTTCTGTCGGTGCATTTTTCAGGAAAGAAGATGAATTTACCGTAGCTGTCTTAATATTATAAGAGAAGAATGTATTGGTCGTACTTGTTTCAGGCCAATTTGAGTAATCTGTTTCAGAATTTACCAAATACACCATATCATCTCCTACTGCCATATTAGTAGCCACTCCCAAAGAAGTCTGTTTATTACCATTCTGCGGTTCTATCATCTGAGCAGAATATCCTTTATCCACATAATTTCCCCAAGAAATCAAGAAAATCTTTCCATCTTCTTCCAGTACCTGATTCGGGTTAATATCAACTGCCAATGTTGTTTCCAACTGCATATTGGCTGCATTAATCACAAACAAATCTGTATGATATTGATACCCCGTATCGCTTTTAGTATATGAATTAGCTACATAAAGCTTGCCATCGCATTCAGCAATACCTTCCAGATTAGCTCCTCCTTTAAATGTACCAACAACCTTCAAGGAATTTGCATCCAGTTTCGTCACCTGACCACCATATTGTGTCATATAAATATATCCGTCATCAGCTGCCAAATAACGAGGATCTCCTTCTGATTCAGGAATTGCATAGCGCTGTTTCTCAACTCCAGCCGTATTCATCCGAACTAAATATCTTGAACCTGCAATAATTGCATAAAGGTCATTATTATATTCAATCATGGACTGTCCTGTATCACCTAATTTAGCCTGATTCTGAGTATAAAAAATATCATTAATAAATTCGGCATCTTTATCCGGTGCATAAAAAGACAATGTTGCATTGTTATATCCCATGGTACCTTCATTCAGAATAAATGCCCGATGAGCAGGAAGGGTAACCTTAGAACCACTGTCATCAAATAACTCTTCATCTTCACTACAAGCTACTAGTGACGCTCCTAATGTCACCATGCAGCACAAACTGAAAAATAATTTTCTAAATTGCATAAATATTTAAATTTAAAAATGAATAGCAGCTGTTATTTTCCATGAACGTCCTGGCATCGGATAATACTTTATTACTTCATATTGCTCATCCATGAAATTAATTAAATCTGCCTGTAGTCTTAAACGACAGGTCTTAAATGAAAATTGCCGAGAAAGAGTTAGCGTTTGTTCCACATACCCTTCAATTTCATTCTCCGGAATATTCTGTGAGAAATAATATCTTTTTCCGACTCCAATCAAACTATACCCCAGTTTTACCCATGGAGTTTCCAAAATGACGGAACCGTTCCCATTATGTTCTGGTGTATAAGGCAATTGATCCTTATAATTTTTAGCATTCGGGTCAGTCAAATCAACAGCCTTTTGCCATGTATAACTTCCTGATACATGTGCCTTAAACAATTCACCTAAAGAAATCCCCAAAGAAAGAGTGATATCAGCTCCCCATATATGAGTTTTCCCATAATTCGCCATTCTCCATACATAAGTAGAAGGAAAAGCCACAATTTTGTCTGTTACCTGATTGAAATACACATCCCCAGTAAATGTCAAATAGTCCCATACAGAGTTTCTTTTTGCCCCCCACGTTACGCCAATGTTATATTCCTTCGCTTTTTCCGGACGAAGAGAGCGGTTTCCCAATCGATAATAATATAAATCATTGAAGGTAGGAGTACGGAAAGTACTTTTATACATCGCCCGCAAGAAAAAATCCTGCTCACTCACAGGTCTCCAATTTATAGAAAAAGACGGGGATAATTTCTTTAAATCTTCTGGTTTATCACCGGTCTCTACATGTTCTTTTACATACGTATTTATTAAAGAAGCATCCATTTGCACACTGCCCAATTGATAGCGGGCATGTAAGGCCGTTAAAGAAGTTACACGGGTGGGAAACGGACAATCCGGTAAATTACTATCCAATGTATTCACTGCTAAATCTTGAGCCAATGATACGGAAAACCCCTGGAAAGGTCGATACAAAATAGCCCCTGACGCATAATATTCATGCTGGGTATAATGATCTGTGGAAACTCCACCCTCATATTGTGCCCCCTTATCCTGGTATTTATTCCAGGCATAATTGTATTTAGCCAACACCTGCAACGACCATTTCTCAGCTATTTTATCCTGATATTTTGCTTGCACGAAAGCATTCTTATCCCATAGGCGTTCATTTGAAACCGGATTATACAAAATTACGGCTCCCGGTAATCCACGCTCAGACTGATAATAATATGCCTTTACATTCAATTTCTTATCTTCCTTAAATTCATGCATAAGATTCCATTCTGTATGCCACGAATCCACTTCCGAATTATTTCTCTTCTCTATCTGGGTATATTTACCGTTTTTCAGCAAAAAAGGATACTGCCCATCCGAACGTAAATAATCTCCGTCGACAGACAATACCGTCTTTTCCCCCAACTGTTGCCCGTATCGAAAATAAGGATTGACCAAACCAAAAGAGCCACCTTTTACCTGAAACAACAATTGCCATTTTCTATCTTCCAAAAACTCAGGACGAGAAGTCTCAATATTCAAGACTCCTGCCGAAGCATACAATCTGGCAGACTGAAGCATATCTTCATTCTGACCTACACTTAACGATAAAGATTCTACGTTGTCTAAAGAGAAACGCCCTATATCTATCTGACCAGCCTGACAATTGCTTACGGCAACTCCATCATAACTAATTGCTGTATGGGCTGCTCCCATATTACGAACGGAAACTGTTTTCAATCCTCCAGTACCTCCATAGTCACGTACATCGGTACCCGCAAAACGCCTTACCGCATCTGCCATATTCTGAATACCCAGATCTTCCATCATATCTTTTCCCAAACGCTGCACAGGAACATTTGAAGAAATTTTATTCATTGTTTTCTTCCCGCTCACCGTCACATCTGGAATCTGGTGTACCTTTCCCGTAATACTATCTGAATCTGTTTCTTGTGCACAAAGTGTTCCCACTCCGGCCCAAAAGCACAGACACATAGTTATAAAAAAGTGATACCCGACAATAATAGCCGGTTCTTTCATTTTTTTCATTCAAATTTTAATTGTAATTCTACATTACGCACGTTCTTGCCATTCTTTCCTCGAGAATGCAAGCATGACTTTGTTTTGCAGGTCTTCTGACTTACTCCCGTTTGTCCTGCCTTCCCATCTTTTTTATTTAAAGACAGTGGCCTTGTAGAGGGTAGACAAACGTAAATGTCTGGAGCTTACAGCAGCGGGACTGTCCGGGACTTTCACCCGATTCCCTTTTCATCCGCGATTTCGCTCAAGCCGGAAATCTTACGGAACAAAACGTTGCAAATATACATTTTTCCTTGAAAACAAAAATAAATTTCTACAGAATTATAGTACCATTCCACAAATAAGAACAAGTTACCCTACATCTTACTGATTTTCTCTTTATATATTCTACAAAACGTAGGGAAGAATTCTCTGTTTCACAGTGCGGGATTTGTGTTCCACATTGTGAAATATGTATTCCACACTGTGGTTTTTGTATTTCACAGTGTGAAACAGAGAATTTATCGTAGAATTTTCCACTTTATGCAAGTACATGCTGAAAAGATGCCACAGAGGAGACAAAAAATTCACAAAAATCTTTACGAAAAGCATTTGCCAGCCAAACATTTTCTTACCTTCGGGCATTAAATACATATACAACATTCACATTATTTTATTTATTACTACAAAATCATGATTTTTACAGCTGAAAACATACTGATGATTGGCTCTATCCTTATTTTTTCCAGTATTCTCATCAGTAAAACCGGATACCGGTTTGGTATTCCCACTCTTCTACTTTTCCTGATTGTAGGAATGTTTTTTGGTAGCGACGGACTCGGACTACAATTCAACAGTGCCTCAGATGCACAATTCATTGGAATGATGGCATTGAGTATTATTCTTTTTTCCGGAGGTATGGATACTAAATACAACGAAATCAAACCTATCCTTACCCCTGGTATTGTCCTGTCAACCGCCGGTGTGCTGCTTACGACCTTACTGACTGGTGTATTTATATTTTATATTTCAAACTGGAACCGGACCAACATAGAGCTAACCCTACTTAGTTCCTTGTTACTCGCCGCCACCATGTCGTCCACCGACTCTGCGTCCGTATTCAACCTCCTCCGCTCCCAGCGCATGAACTTGAAACAGAATCTACGCCCCATGCTAGAATTGGAGAGTGGAAGTAACGACCCGATGGCCTATATGCTGACCATCGTGCTAATACAGGTGATTTCAAGCGGAAACAATCCCGATTTTCTACTGATTACCAAAGACCTGCTCATACAGTTCTTCTTCGGTGGAGTCATCGGTTACGCTATGGGACGATTCAGCGTGTGGCTGATAAACCGTATCAATCTCTCCAATAGCTCACTTTACTCAATCCTCTTGTTGAGTCTGGTATTCATTACCTTCACCATTACGGACCTGCTGAAAGGAAATGCCTATCTGGCTGTCTACATCATGGGAGTCATTCTTGGAAACACCCGACTGGCTTTCCGAAAAGAAATCAATACCTTTATGAGCGGACTGACCTGGCTTTTCCAAATTATCATGTTCCTTACTTTAGGACTACTGGTCAACCCACACGAAATGCTCGATATCGCAGCAGTTGCCTTATTGATAGGTGTATTCATGATTCTCGTCGCCCGTCCGCTCAGCGTATTCCTCTGCCTGCTACCTTTCCGTAACATTACGAATAAAGGCAGACTGTTTGTTTCGTGGGTGGGACTGAGAGGAGCTACTCCCATCATTTTTGCGACTTATCCGGTATTGGCACAGATTGAAGGTTCGCAGCAATTGTTCAACATTGTATTCTTCATCACACTTCTGTCTCTGGTCATTCAGGGAATGACCATTACCAAGGCGGCAAAAATCCTACAACTAGACTTGCCGGCTCCTAAAGAAGGAAATGAATTCGGAGTAGAACTGCCGGAAGAAATTGATACCCGCCTGAACGACCTCACCCTGACAGCAGAAATGCTGGAAAATAAAAACAGACTGGCCGAAATGCAGATTCCCAAAGGAACGTTGGTCATGCTCGTGAAACGTGGCAATGAGTTTCTGATTCCCAACGGACAAATGGAACTGAAACCAGGAGATAAATTATTGCTTATATCAGAAAACAAGAACAAGTTGGCTGAAAATTAATCAGCCAACTTGTTCTTCAAATATTCATAAAAATCGTACTGCGCGCGCACATCATCGTTACCCGGCTTTCTTTTAAAGATATTCTGCAACTGATTGTCTACCCAACATGCTTTCCGATTGGCCGATAACTGAAGTTCCAGCATGTCTGTCAATTCCCGACGAAGTCTGCCGTCGAGAATAGGAGTTACCGCCTCGATACGACGATACAAATTACGACGCATCCAGTCGGGCGAACCGATAAAGACCAACGGATCACCCCCATTCCCAAAGTACCACACGCGGGCATGCTCCAAAAAACTGTCCACAATACGGGTTACCCGAATATTCTGACTAAACGATTCTCCCGGAACCAGACAGCAGATTCCTCTTACAATCAAATCAATCTGCACCCCTGCCTCACTGGCACGATACAGTTCATCTATCATAGCCGTATCCTGCAAGGCATTCATCTTCAAAATAATCCGACCAGGCTTTCCTTCTTTTACCAAATCAATTTCCCGTTGAATCAGAGCTTTTAATTCCGGAAGCAGATTGAACCGTGCTATCAACAGGCGTTTGAAACGGGGTTCTGTCACTTCTTTCCGCAAGACCTTAAACAGAGTACACATGTCGTCCACTATCTGCTTATTGCAGGTATATAAAGCTATGTCTGCATAAATCTTTGCCGTCTTCTCATTAAAATTACCCGTGCTGACATATGCGTAGCTTCTTAACCGTTCTCCCTTGTCATTCTTTCGGAGAATCAATGCCACCTTGGCATGTACTTTCAATCCCGGGATACTGAATATAATGTCAATCCCCGCCTTACGCATCAATTCGGCCGTAGCCAGGTTATTTTCCTCATCAAAGCGAGCCTTCAACTCTACAAACACCGTGACATGCTTCCCGTTTCGTGCGGCAGCAATCAAGGCATTAATCACTTCCGAATGCTCCGCCACACGATACTGCGTAATCATAATTTCACGACAAAAAGGATCGTGAACGGCTTCATACAGAAAATGAATGAAATGTTCAAAGCTGTGATAAGGATAATAGAGTAATATATCCTGTTTAGCTATCCGACGATACATAAAGTGTTTTTCGTTCATTCCGGGCAAGAACATCGGCTGCGGCTTGACGATGGCCGGAATATCCGGATTCGGATTGGGTAGGGATGCCAAGTCTTCCAGATTCAGATGCTTGTCGCCCGGCACAAGCTCTTCCCGGTTGATACCCAGCGCTTCTACCAGTGCATCCAGAAAATCATCCGGCATTTTCCGGTCATATACAAAACGACAGATAGCGCCAATCTTCCGCTTCTTCACCTTCTCCTTCAATTTTTCCACCATGCTCTCTGCAGGTACATCATCTACAAACACGTCGGCATCACGTGAAATCTTACAACAGTAACTGCACTCTACCTTGTAGCCGATAAACACTTCCTTCAAGTTTGCCTTAATTATATCCTCCAGAAACATGAGATAATAATTTTCCTCATGCGAAGGAAGCTGCACAAAACGGGGCACCTTACTATAAGGCATCTTTATAATATAATATTCCGGCTTCTCCTGCATACTCTTCCGTACCCTCACGGCCAGATACAGACGTCTGTCTCTCAAGAAAAAGCGCACATTATCCGGATCGATTTTCACCGGCTGAATGTAGGGAAACACTTCTTCCATAAAAAAGCGATGCACAAACTCCTTATGAAAATCCTCCACCTCGCTTTTACTCTGGTAAAACACCACATGATTACGTCGTAATGCCGGAAGAATCTTTTCTTCATAGATGCGTACACGGTCTTCCAGCTGACGGTTCACCGCATCCGTAATCTGCCGAATCAGGTGGTGAGCCTCATCCACGGTCATGTCTTCACTCTTACCTCCAGATGCTACCGCCTTATGCTCCGCTACACGAACCTGATAAAACTCTTCAAGATTCGACGAATAAATAGCTATGAAATTGATTCTTTCGAACAGAGGAAGCGTATCATCATCTGCCTCCAGCAATACGCGATGATTAAATGACAACCAGCTTATGTCTCGGTTGAAATAATTATAGTGTTTTTCCATATACTGAAATCATTCAAGGTTTTTTCAAATGTAGTATCTTTGCCGGACAAAAGCAAAAGAAAAATGAAAAGAATCGGTCTCTTATCTGATACCCATGGCTACTGGGACGAACGTTACCTGAAATATTTCGATACTTGTGACGAAATATGGCACGCTGGCGACATCGGTTCGCTGGAAGTAGCCGAACGATTAGCCGCATTTCGTCCGCTGCGGGCTGTCTACGGAAACATCGACGGACAAGACTTGCGCATACGCTTTCCAGAAATCAACCGTTTTCAGTTAGACGGTACCGACGTACTCATCAAACACATAGGAGGCTATCCCGGAAAGTATGACCCTTCCATCCGAAAAACACTCATGACACAGCCTCCCAAGTTATTTATCAGCGGGCATTCACATATACTGAAAGTAAAATACGATTCCAGCCTGGGAGTACTCCATATCAATCCGGGGGCAGCTGGAAAATATGGTTTCCATCGGGTACGCACACTTGTACGATTCAATATAGAAAACGGGAATTTCTCTGACCTGGAGGTGATTGAGCTGAATGATTAAAACAAAAAAATCTTGTCACATTCAAAAAACTTTCCGAAATTTGCACCCAAAATAAAACTCTATATGAAAACTTATCTAGTTACTGGAGCTGCCGGATTCATCGGAGCCAATTATATAAAATATATTCTAGGCAAGCATGACGACATTAAGGTTGTTATTCTCGATGCTTTGACATATGCCGGGAATCTGGAAACAATCTCACAGGATATCGATAATGAGCGTTGCTTCTTTGTAAAAGGAAATATCTGCGACCGTAATTTGGCCGACCAGTTGTTTGCTGACTACAAGTTTGATTACATCGTAAACTTTGCAGCTGAAAGTCATGTGGACCGCAGCATCGAAAATCCGCAATTATTCTTACAGACCAACATTCTGGGAACTCAGAACCTGCTGGATGCAGCCCGTCGTGCATGGGTCACAGGAAAAGATGAAAACGGTTACCCTACGTGGAGAAAAGGTGTTCGATTCCATCAGGTTTCTACCGATGAAGTATACGGTTCTTTAGGTGCAGAAGGGTATTTCACTGAAGAAACACCTCTTTGCCCGCACAGCCCGTACAGTGCCTCAAAAACCAGTGCCGACATGATTGTGATGGCTTACCGCGACACTTATAAAATGCCTGTCACCATCAGCCGCTGCTCCAACAACTACGGACCATACCATTTCCCTGAAAAACTGATTCCTCTTATCATCAAAAATATTCTGGAAGGAAAACGCTTGCCTGTATATGGAGACGGTACTAATGTTCGTGACTGGCTTTACGTGGAAGATCATTGCAAAGCTATCGACATGATTATCCATAACGGAAAGGATGGTGAAATTTATAATGTAGGAGGCCATAACGAAAAACAGAATATCGAAATCGTCAAACTGACCATTGCTACTATTCATCAGATAATGACCGAGCAACCGGAATACCGGAACACGCTTAAAAAGAAGGAAATGACTCCTGACGGACAAATCAGCATTGACTGGATTAACGATTCACTGATTACCTTTGTCAAGGACAGACTCGGACATGACCAGCGTTATGCTATTGACCCGACCAAAATAACCCGCGAACTCGGATGGACTCCTGAAACAAAATTTGAAGATGGTATTGTAAAAACAATCCGATGGTACCTTGACAACCAGAAATGGGTGAAAAACGTAACTAGCGGAGAATATCAGAACTACTACGAAAACATGTACAAGAATCGCTAAACAGCCCTTCTTTACATTACATAATAGAATGTCATTCCGGAAAGAAATTTCCAGAATGACATTTTTTATTGCCCATTCATCCTTTTCACTTTATCACAATGCCAAAAGAAATAAAAAACATTTTGACAACTTATACCAAAAATCACTTGCATATTTATAAAATACATCTATCTTTGCAAGCAAATAAACATTTAAAGAAATTCACACATGAGTTACCTTATAAAACCAGCTAATTATAAGCCGCTGCTTGACATGAAACAAACCGAACTAGGCATCAAGCAGATTAAAGAGTTTTTTCAACAGAACCTTTCATCCGAACTTCGTTTACGCCGTGTTACCGCCCCCTTATTTGTTCTGAAAGGAATGGGAATCAATGATGACTTGAATGGAACAGAACGTCCAGTTACCTTCCCAATTAAAGATTTAGGCGAACAACAGGCAGAAGTCGTTCATTCACTGGCTAAATGGAAACGCGTTACCTTAGCTGATTATCAGATTGACCCGGGCTACGGAATTTATACCGACATGAATGCTATTCGTGCCGATGAGGAGTTAGGCAACATACATTCTCTTTATGTAGACCAGTGGGACTGGGAACGGGTAATTACGCCGGAACAACGTACAGTGGACTTCCTGAAAAGTATCGTGACCCGTATCTATGCAGCCATGCGCCGTACGGAATACATGATTTGTGAAATGTATCCACAGATTAAGTCATTCCTACCCCACGATGTACACTTCATTCATTCGGAAGACTTGTTGCAAATGTATCCTGACAAAACTGCCAAGGAACGTGAAAACCTGATTACAGAACGTTTTGGAGCCGTTTTCATCATCGGAATCGGAAACAAACTGAGCAACGGACAACCGCATGACCTGCGTGCTCCGGACTATGATGACTATACCACTATAGATCCCAAAACAGGACTTCCCGGCTTGAACGGTGACTTGTTAGTATGGAACGACGTACTGCAACGCGCACTGGAAATTTCCTCCATGGGTATCCGTGTAGACAAGGCTGCTATGCTCAAGCAATTGGAATTAGCCGGAAAAGAAGAACGTACCAAACTATATTTCCACCAGCGCCTGCTAAACGACACACTCCCTCTGACCATTGGAGGAGGTATCGGACAGTCACGCTTGTGTATGCTTTATCTGAAGAAGGCACATATCGGAGAAATTCAGGCCAGCATCTGGCCGGAAGATATGCGTGAGGAATGTGCACGTCTAGGCATGCAACTTATCTGACAAACACATAGATTATACATATAAATGTAACAATCCCCTTGCTTCACTCACAACAAACAAAGCAAGGGGATTTTCTTTTGTGCATTTATGATTTGCTGTTTCTTACCAGTTGATAGGAGTTTCCCCATGGGCCACCAGGTATTCATTGGTGCGACTGAAATGCTTGTTTCCAAAGAAACCGTTATAAGCCGACAAAGGAGACGGGTGCACGGAAGTCAATACCAGATGCTTGTTGCGGTCAATAAACGCCCCTTTCTTCTGCGCATAAGAACCCCACAAGATAAACACCAGATGTTCTCTCTGCTCAGCCAGCACACGGATAGCAGCATCCGTAAACTCTTCCCAACCTCTGCGCTGATGTGAACCAGCCTGATGGGCACGCACCGTCAAGGTAGCGTTCAGTAGCAGCACGCCCTGTTCGGCCCAACGAGTCAGGTTACCACTGGAGGGAATCGGCATACCCAGATCATCGTGAATTTCCTTGAATATATTCTGCAAAGAAGGAGGAAATGCTACCCCGTCGTTCACTGAAAAACACAAGCCATGCGCCTGCCCCGGTCCGTGATACGGGTCCTGCCCGATAATCACCACTTTCACCTTATCAAAAGGACAAAGGTTGAATGCATTGAAAATCAATCTTCCGGGAGGATATACCGTAGTCTGCTGATACTCCTGACGGACAAAATCGGTCAACCGGACAAAATAATCTTTTTCAAACTCCGGTGCCAGTGCCTTTTTCCAGCCTTCTTCTATCTGTACATTCATAATACGATGAGTAAATAATTAATCCCAAAGGTTCAGTTTATTCTTTTGAGCTTCCGCAAGCGAAACCGTCTGTACCGTTTTCTGGCGGTTCTTTTCACGCAAAGCCTGATATTCTTCATTCAAAGCTTCCACAAAAGCCGTACGTTGCTCACGATTCAGCAGCTTTGCAGCCACCAGCGCATTTTGTGAAGCATCCTTCATGTATACCACCGGTGCATGATACACCGGAGCAATCTTCAGTGCCGTATGCAGCTTCGAAGTGGTAGCCCCGCCAATCATCACCGGCACATCAAGGCCCGCCCGCTGCAATTCGGTTACCACGTGCACCATCTCTTCCAGCGAAGGAGTAATCAGTCCGCTCAGTCCTACGATATCTACCTTTTCACGGATAGCCGTTTCCACAATCTGCTCGGCCGGTACCATCACGCCCAAGTCTATAATTTCATAATTGTTGCACGCCATGACCACCGACACGATGTTCTTTCCAATGTCATGCACGTCGCCCTTCACCGTAGCTACCAGCACCTTTCCAGCACTGCGGGCACCTTCTTCTTTTTCCGCCTCGATATAAGGCTGAAGAATAGCTACTGCCTTTTTCATGGTTCGTGCAGTTTTCACCACCTGCGGCAAGAACATTTTTCCCGAACCAAATAAGTCTCCTACATGGTTCATACCTGCCATCAGCGGTCCTTCGATGATGCTCACCGCATTCGGGTAACGTGAAAGCGCCTCCTGCAAGTCTTCCTCCAGATAATCCGAAAGTCCTTTCACCAGCGCATATTGCAACCGTTCTTCTACCGTGGTGTTATTCCGCCACAGCAGTTGTGCCGACACATTTCCTTCTTGAGAAGCTGTGCCTTCTTTCTCTTGCTTCAGTCGTTCTGCCGTCTCAATCAAGCGTTCTGCAGCATCCGGCCGACGGTTCAGCACGACATCCTCAATCCGTTCCAGAATATCCTGCGGAATATCTGTATACAATACAGAAGTTGCCGGATTGACAATCCCCATGTCCATTCCCTGTTGAATGGCATGATACAAGAATACAGCATGCATGGCTTCACGAATGTAGTTGTTGCCACGGAAAGAGAACGACAAGTTGCTCACCCCGCCACTGACATGAGCCCCCGGCAGATTCTTGCGGATCCATCCGGTAGCCTGAATGAAATCGACCGCATAGTTATTATGCTCTTCGATACCCGTAGCTACGGCCAGCACATTAGGGTCGAAAATAATATCTTCAGGAGCAAATCCTACCTTATCTACCAGAATGCGATATGCCCGTTCGCACACCTCAATCTTGCGACTGTACGTATCGGCCTGCCCCTTCTCGTCAAAAGCCATGACGATGACTGCCGCCCCGAGCTGTTTTACTTCACGGGCATGTGCTATAAAGACCTCTTCTCCTTCCTTCAAGGAGATAGAGTTGACAATACATTTTCCCTGCACACATTTCAGTCCGGCACGTATCACTTCCCACTTGGAAGAGTCAATCATAATGGGCACACGGGCTATTTCCGGCTCCGAAGCCACCAAATTCAGGAAGGTAGTCATCTCTTGTGCGGCATCCAGCAAGCCATCGTCCATATTCACGTCGATAACCAAAGCGCCGTCTTCCACCTGCTTGCGGGCTATAGACAAAGCCTCATCGTATTTCTTCTCATTAATGAGTCGCAAAAACTTACGTGAACCTGCCACGTTACAGCGTTCACCAACATTGACGAAATTGATTTCCGGAGAAACTTCGAGCAACTCCAATCCCGACAACCACAAATGCGCGTGCTTCTTCACTGGCACACGAGGCTGTACCCCTTGTATCAAATCCTGATACCTGGCAATGTATTGTTCCGTCGTACCGCAACATCCTCCGATAATGTTTACCAGACCTTCTTCGATATACTCCTTTACTTCGGCAGCCATATCTTCGGGAGTCTGGTCATATTGTCCCAGCGAATTCGGCAATCCTGCATTCGGATAAGCACTGATATAATAAGGCGCACGTGAAGCCAGCTGTTCCAGGAAAGGTTTCAACTGACGGGCACCAAATGAGCAGTTCAATCCGACAGAGAACAAGTCAGCATGTTCCACCGAAGCCAAAAAGGCATCCAAGGTCTGTCCCGATAACGTACGTCCGGCAATGTCTGACACGGTAACCGACAGCATCAAAGGTACCTTACGTCCGGTCTTTTCCATCGACAATTCAGCCGCCCGAATAGCCGCCTTGGCATTCAACGTGTCAAAAATAGTCTCAATCAGCAGTGCATCCACTCCCCCTTCCAGCAAGGCTTCCATCTGCTCACAATAAGCGGCCTGCAATTCATCGAAAGTCAGCGCACGAAAAGCCGGATTATTTACGTCCGGACTCATGGAGCAAGTCTTGTTGGTAGGCCCTACGGAACCCGCCACGAAACGCGGCTTTTCCGGGTTCAATGCTGTAAACTCATCGGCCATACGGCGTGCCAAACGTGCTGCCGCAAGATTGATTTCCCGACAATAAGCCTGCACATGATAATCGGCCATCGACACCGAAGTGGCATTAAAGCTATTGGTTTCAATAATATCGGCACCTGCCACAAGGTATTTCCGATGAATATCTTCTATTACTTCCGGACGAGTAAGACACAGCAAGTCATTATTCCCCTTCAATTGCCCGGGAATATCCTTAAAACGTTCTCCCCGAAAATCAGCTTCCGAAAGGTTATATTGCTGTATCATCGTACCCATAGCTCCATCGAGCACCAGGATACGTTCCCGTATCAGTTGTTGTATCGTCTTTGTCTGCATAGTTTTCGTGCACCATTATTTATTAGCGTTTGAACATACGGTCCATCATCCGTCGGTCTTCTTTTTCCTTCAACGTCTGACGTTTGTCATACTGTTTCTTACCTTTAGCCAGTGCGATAACCACCTTGGCCAGTCCCCGCTCGTTGATATACATGCGGGTAGGCACAATTGTAAATCCAGGCTCATCAGAAGTACGCTGCAACTTGCGCAATTCTTTCTTTGTCAGCAGCAACTTACGGTCACGACGAGCCGTATGGTTGTTATAAGAACCGTAGAAATACTCTGCAATATGCATGTTCTTTACCCACAGTTCTCCACGGGAAAAGAAACAGAAAGTATCTACCAGACTGGCCTTTCCCTGCCGGATAGACTTGATTTCTGTTCCGGTCAGCACAATTCCGGCCGTGTACGTATCGATAAATTCATAATCGAACGACGCCCGCTTGTTCTTGATATTAATATTATTTGAAACAGGTCTCATCAATTCAAAATTACAGACAATTTATTAAACACAAATTCTATCATCACCGGAGAAAGCAATATCAGAATGGAGGCGACGACCGTATAGGTAGTCAACTTACTCTCCGGAATTTCCAAAAACCGGCGAGCCCCTTCAAACACCACAGCCACAGTGTACAGCTGAAGAATCCAGTGAAGTATTTCAATGGAAATCAATCCATTTACCATATCGAGTACAAACAAAACCGTCATGGAATATCCCACAAACACCTGAAGAGTTTCCTTTGGAATATACTTATTGAACAGGTTCCAGCTGATTTTATCCAGCAGATACACCGCAACAAAAAATCCACCAAACAAAGACACGGCTATGGCACAACAGCGTGTCAAGGCCCACTGGAAAAACTCCGAGCTGACATCACGCCCGATAAAAGTACCTATAAATTCCGACAGTCCGCACAATCCGATGAGCGGATAGACGTACTCTGACATCACCCGGCTTCCTTGCCCTTTCGCCGCTTCTTTTTCCCAGAAACGTCCGGGCGAAGAAAGCAAAAATATCATTTTATTAAACAATTCCTTATAATTCATTCCCAAATCTTTTCATTATGCGATGAAACGAATTGCAAATTTACAAAAAAGAATGAGATAAAGGAAAGAGGAACTTATCTTTTCAAGCTATTTAAAATTCGGTATTCCCCAAATAAAATCTGCCTTGAAAATTCAGAGAAAAATAGCATATAAAAAAGAATTTCTGAGAGTTATTTTAAGGTCCAGAAAAAGACACTTACGCTTGAAATAAAGCGCTTTTGTGTTTCAACTAAAACGCCCTTGCGTTTTAACCAAAACTCTTCGGCGTTTGAAATCAAACACAAGGACGTTTTGGAAAGAATGCAAGGGCGTTTTTTCTAAATAAAACCGGCATTATGAAATAATCCTGTAAATTATTCATAATGCCGATTCTTATTTCTATAAAATAGTATCTATCAATTAGTTTGTAGCAGTTTCTTTGTACAAATTATACACAACCGTCTTAGTACGTTTTTTATCGGTATCCTTTGTTGGTACAGAGTAACTGTTATTATTATACTCATATTCTACTTCCACCTTCTCCGGCTTTGCTCCATGAACACTCTCATATTGAGCCAGTAAAGAAGACAAACTTACATAAACAGCATCTGAATATTTCTTGTTATAATCACTTGCCCAAGTTTCTGTACCTTCCTCTGTAGAAGAATCATCTATACCCGTAAGCTGATAACGCAAATACAACTTTAAGGTCTTAGTAGTCACGTTATCTTTTTCAGGCACATAATATACATTCAAATGGTGATTTACCAACTCTGTACTTAAATTTTCACTAGTAGTACCTTTTTTCAGGAAATAAGCGGGAGTCAAAACCAAATATTTATTATATCCCCATACTCCGCCACCATTTTCTCCCAAAGAATAAAGAGAAACGGTAGAGGTTACATCAGGTAAAGTTGACCCAGCATAACCTAAATCGCTCAAATAAACCGGATCACTCAACAATGTAACCGGTAATTGCTCTGTTTCGGCAGTCAAATCCACATCATTATACTGGCAATAAACAAAAGCCAATCTAGAACTAGGCGTAGTAGTAATTGACTTATTAGGAACAAATTGCAAGCCATCAGGAGTTGAGAAAGTCACATTACCCCAACCCGAATTCACTTCCAAATAACCGTAATATTCACTGATTCCATCATCTTCTGAGTTCAAACAAGAACTAAACCCCACCATTGTTAATAATGCAGCAAAAATAACTGCCAATTTCTGTTTTTTCATACTCTATTCTACTCTTATCTTTAGTTTAATAATGTTCTTAGATTTAAAATTCACAAAATAAATACGAAAAGAAAAAAAGACTGCACGGGAACAGTGCTATTTTAACACAAATAAACAATTAAGACTAGTTCACATCTGCAAAACTATCCAAATGCTCATCTACATACGTCGCTATCAGTGCGGTAATCTGCTCTTCCTCTTCCATATATTGTTCTTCCAAATCATCAAAAGCTTCATATTGCTCATACATAGCCATGAATTCCTCTTCCGTACGTTCCTTCTCCAGATCCTCACGATGAGCATCGTATATTTTTTTAGCCTCGTATATCAACTTTGAAAACTCTTTTGCCCCAAACATACGCATCGCTTTAGCAAACGGATTGTCAAAAATATACGGTCCGTATCCATTCTGGATAAGCTGTACGAAACCTCCTTCCATTACTTCCTCACGAAAAAAATGATAGCCCAACAACGTATGCTGATATCCGTTCAGCAGCGGCATGGTATCCGCATTAACCTTCCCCCCTGTCACTTCCAGGTATTTATCGATAAAAACTTTCAAGAAAGCATCCATTCCTTCTTCCGCACCTTTGCGTAAATCCGCATCCGAAACCGTAATCTGATTCATATCCGTTCTATACCTAATAATTGTTACCTATCTTTATACAAACCCATAACAGGGTATCTTTGCTGTATCCAGGGCAAAGATACAAGTTTCTTTCAGAAGATGAAAAACATTTTGTCAACCGGAGTTTGCAAAACAGCCCAAACCGAAAAAAATATCATTAAAATGTAACAAAAAGTTTGGTTTCACCCGTTGCAGAACGAAATAAAACGACTAACTTTGCGAATGGATTAAGGAAGAAATTTCCTAATTCAAGGTTTACGAAATACCTATTTTTTATTACCAATAAAACGTAAAGAATATGACTTATTCACACGAAGTTGAA
>ERZ1027150.661-NODE-661-length-28338-cov-13.714281_pt1 | contig 28338 bp, 21 predicted proteins | sample MGYA00519276_ERZ1027150 | MGnify/ENA primary metagenome ERZ1027150 (study PRJEB26926, sample SAMN06164860) | human gut metagenome | biome: ENVO:00009003; feature: ENVO:2100002; material: ENVO:00002003 | host: Homo sapiens | place: USA | collected 2012 ... | reverse complement strand
CCGGCTATCTGGAAGACCTGCTTGATGCTGCATACAACGCGTACAGATGGAGTTCCTTCGAACCTGAAGCAAGGGCGGAAACAGACATCATGCAATATGAAAAACAACTTGTAGAGGATCTGAAACAGATTCCGGAAGAAAAGCAGAACGAGTATGTCAGTGCATACCATAGCAAGTTCTCTGCCTTGCTGGGCAGTCTCTCACGATGTGCCAGTCCAATGGTGACAGGGCCTGCCAAATTCAACTGCCAGCGCAACAACAAGGCCTTGGATGCATACCAGAACAGATTTGATGAATTTCATGACTGGCGTAACCGCTTCAAGGCTGCCATGGAAAGGATGAAAGAGGCTGCCAAACCGGAAGAACAGAAGCAGGAAGAGGCATGGAACCGCCTGAAGCGTGACATTGCAAGCAGCGCACAGACCATTCATGATATTGATACCGGTAAAGCAAGAGGATACAGCCGTGCCCTGTTCGTCAGCAGTATCCTTAATAAGGTAAGCACCTATGCGGGAAAAGGAGAAGTGGAAATCGTACAGAAAGCGGTGGACTTCATTACAGACTTCAATGCGCAATGCAAGAAACCGGTTATCACTCCGCGGAACCGTTTCTTCCAACTGCCGGAAATGGCACGCCAGGCCAGACTGAAACTTCAGGAAATCAGAGAACGGGAAAACCGTGAACTGAAATTTGAAGGCGGAATGCTGGTATGGAACTATGAGGCAGACCGCCTGCAAATCCTGTTTGACAGTATTCCGGATGACCAGAGGCGCAAGGAACTGAAATCATACGGTTTCAAATGGTCGCCGAGATACCAGGCATGGCAACGGCAACTTACACAGAATGCCGTATATGCAGTCAAAAGAGTGTTGAACCTTCAAAACCTATAAGACATGAAAGACCGATTGAAATATGTAATCGATTCCCGCTACTTCGACGGAACATGCCTGACAAGTATGAGTGACGGATTCCACAATGACTATGGTGGGGAAACAGTCGAAGAACTGCGCATACGGGAAAACAATCCCTATCTGAAAGCCGTAACACCTTCTGATATAGACAAGAAGCTGCGGCTATACCATCAGTCCCTGTCCGAACCGTTCAAGGAAATCACCGAAGAAGACTACTATGACCTGCTGGATGTACTGCCACCCTTGCGCATGAGACAAAACTCGTTCTTTGTGGGAGAACCGTATTACGGAAATATGTACTCTTTCTGCTTCACCCGTCAAGGAAAATATTTCAAGGGCCTACGTTCCGTACTTACTCCGCAATCCGAACTGGACAGTCAGATAGACCGTCACATGGAAATCATCAACCGGAAAGCCGTGATCTCAAAAGAGGAAACAAGCAAAACAATCAGCGGAACCAGACTCATTCCCTATTATTTTTCACTGGACGGAAAACAGTCCGTATTCATCTGCAACCTTGTCATCCAATCAGATTCCAGACAAGCAAGGACGGACATGGCGAATACCCTGAAAAGTCTTCGCCGGAACCATTATCAGTTCTATAAAGGAAAAGGACATTACGAAACTCCGGACGAACTGATAGACCATGTATCAGGAAAGAAGCTCACCCTTGTTTCCGACGGACATTTCTTTCAATATCCTCCCGGCAGGGAATCCGCAACTTTCATCGGACACATCAAGGAGACATCAGAGGAATTTCTTTTCCGGATCTATGACCGTGAATATTTCCTGTATCTCCTTAAAAGACTGAGGACCGTGAAAAAGGAATCGGCACAGGAACAAATAAATATCAAATCATAACATTCGGGGGAATGCGGTAGAATGACTGCCGTATTCCCTCATAAAAACAATAAAAGTATGAACAAATCAAATACTCTATACTGGAAAACAGCCACAGATCCGGCTAAACGCATTGAGGTCAGACTCGTCCTGAACAGTTATATCGACAATGACAATCTGTATGTAGGACTTGAATCCCGGTCTAAGGAGAATCCGGAATGCTGGGAATCCTACACGGACATCACCGTCAACCTCAATTCCCTTCCCCCGTTCCATGCTTATGTGGACAGCCGGGACTGCAACAGACACGTACATGATTTTCTGACCAGTAACAGAATAGCGGAGCCTGCCGGATTTGAATATCAGGGATTCAGAATGTTCCGCTTCAATCCTGACAGGTTGAAGGAACTCGCACCCGAACAGTTCAAGACAATCAGCGCCAAACTGCCACCACAGGATGACATGATAAAGGACATCATCTATCAGGAAAGACGTTTCCCTTTGAGAACTGTTCAAGACATTCACGGAATATATCTTGTTTCAAGCAAGGAACTGGAAGAATCTCTGATCGAAGGAGTACGGAACCTGGATGCTGCGGCAAATGAACTGCTGGATGGCATCTGCCTGTTCTGCTCCACACAGGAACTGCGCTATCTTACGGATGCAGAACTGATAGAAACAATCTACGCACAATAAAAAGGAGGAACAAATATGAAAACCGGAGACATTGTATTTCTGAGACGTCCCTATAAGGGATACCGTGCCGTCGAACTGATGGAAAGACTGGAATGCCGCTGGCTGGTCAGGATTGTCGAGAGCGGTCTTGAACTGGAGGTATATGAAGATGAACTTATATCAGAATTTTAATACGAATAAAGTGTTATGGAAAAATATCAGTTTGCATTCCATTCGGAAATAATCGGCTATACCTCACCCCATATCGGCGAGGTCAGAAAAGCCATACACAGAAAAGTGGAAAAGGAAAAGTCTGCCGCCATAAAGAATGATATTGAGCTGCACATGTACAAGGTGCATGACGGCATACCGGTTCTCCTTAACACCTGCTACCTGTACGATGAAAAAGGATGTATGGTACACGGAAGTATCAAGGGAACCAAGGATTATCTGCTTGAGACATGGAGATACCATACAAACAGACATTCCAAAGGTTTCAGTTCCACAAGAATCAGGCCCTGCACGACAAGCAGGGCTTTTTCGTTTGTATAACTCTTAAAATCAGGAATCATGAACCAGACATTACAACTTACAGACTATATTCCACAGTATGTAAGCCTCTACTACGTGGACTACCGGGATGATCTTGATGAGCATGAAGACATCCAGGAGGAATGCATCCGTTCCAACAATATGGAAAAACTCTATGAAAAGGCATACGAATGGTATGAGGAACAGGAAAGCTCAAACATGCACGACTATCTGGAGGAGACAAGAAAGAATATGGAAGCGGACAATCTTGCCGGAGAGTTTGAAGAGCATGAAGATGAAATCAGGGAACTTATCTACGACCGGAACGATTCCGACCCGGTAAAGGACCTGATACGCAACTCGTCCGTCACTAATTTCTTCTATTCGCTCGGAGTGGAAATCAGCGGATATCTGACCGGTTGTTCACTGCGGGGAGAATCAGTCGCCATGGCCTGCCATAAGGTACGCCGCGCACTGCATCTGAAAAAGGGGCAGTTTGACGAGAAGATTGAAGAACTGGTAGAGAATGCCACATACGGTGGAGAACTGCGCATCTACTTCAACGCCATGTTTGACAGGCTCATCAGCCAAGACCCTGAGAACGATTTCAAAAGCATCCGTTTCCACGGGAATGTAGTGGTGGCCATTGCCGACAGCCGGAACGGTTCCGGACATCATGTACGGATTCCGCTGGACATCACTTTCCCTTTCCGAAGGGAGAACCTGTTTGTCGATTCACAGGTACACTATTCCTATGCCAATGAAGTCTGCGGCATGACCAATGACTGGTGTGATTCCACAAAATGGGAAACGGGCATGATACCTTTTACCGGATCTGTCCGAAAAAGCCGGATGGCTGAATACAAGAAACAGGAAGCCGCTTACGAGCAGACATTCCGAAGCGGGAAATGCACCTTCGGTGACATGAACTACAAACGCCATCGTGACGTGCGGTATTCGAATGAATATCCAGCCGGATGCAGATGCCCTCATTGCGGTACTTTCTGGATTGACTGAAAAAACATTTACTAACCAATAAATTCAAACGATATGAAAATCTGCTGTTCACAAGAGCATTACGACAAGGTCGTACAGTATGCAAAATCAATCAATGACAAGACACTGGAAAACTGTCTTGAACGTCTAAAACAATGGGAGAAGAACGAGAACCGTCCATGCGAAATCGAACTCTATTACGACCATGCGCCTTATTCGTTCGGATTCTGCGAACGTTATCCGGACGGAAATACAGGCATTGTCGGAGGACTGCTGTATCATGGAAATCCGGACGAGTCCTTTGCCGTCACCATGGAACGTTTCCACGGATGGAGCATACATACCTGACATATATGCGACAGTCTGTATTGGGGAGCCTCATGCAATATGGGGTTCCCTTTTTTTATGCCGCAGACATGATGACAGCATCCTCATTTCTTGCTGCAAAAATAGCTGTTTGCCGCGCAACTCCCGCAAGGCGGCCCTGCCGGGCTGGTTGGCCGGAAAAAATCATCCTTTACATAATAGAATCAAAGATAAATATGGCAGCAATATCACATATACACGGTAATAGTTTCTTCTTAACAGTTGCCTGATATGTAAACTTTTTATAAGTTTGTAATGTAAAACATGACTGGGCATATCAGCCTACAAGAATTATTTCATGAATGTAATCTCATCTCTAAGGAACAATGAAAACCATAAGACAGAAAAAGTCACAGAAGATATAACTTTATGAAACAGAAAAGGCATTAAAGATAAAGGAGGAATATTATGAAAGAGAAAAATGAGAACATGACCAGTATCGATACCGTTATGAATGCGAAATTCGGAAAACCAGGAACACCCGAACGTGAGGAGTTCAGGAAGGAAGCATACGCCTATTGCATGGGACAGATTATATGTAGTGCACGCAAAAAGGGAAAAATGACTCAGTCTGAATTGGCTGAAAAGATTGGAACCAACAAATCATATATCTCCAGAATTGAAAATGGAACTGTAGATCCCAGTATCAGTACATTCTGCCGTATCATTGATGCACTCGGATTAAAGATTGAGATTGTGGAACCAGTATTATAATGAAAAAATTAGAAAAAAGCCGGAGAAAACTTTTATAGTAACCATAACTATAGTATTCTTATAGTTTATTCCTGAAAAGGATTTATACTATTCTGTTTATAATGCAATATTACAGAAAATCTTACTTATTTTTAACTATCTTTGCTGAATTGACAACAACTATATTTATTGTATTAACCTGATTATTAAATATAAATATGCTTATAACTCGCGACATTTTAAATAAGGCATTAGAAAATAAAGTGCCACTTTTTCATGATGGAGATTACATTGATGATGACGTTCTGTATGATTTGTTTTATGCTCTGCCAATATTTAAAGATTTACCCAACGGGAAAAAAGCTTTGAGAACTCTTATTCCCAAAAGTGATAGAAATATTTTGTGTGCTGAATTAAAAGGACGTATATCTAAGAATCCCAAAGAGAAATATGATAAAATATATTATAATTTTATATGCAAGTCATGCGGAAAAGTCGTTCCTATTCATATCACAAAATGTCAAATAATTAGTAGAGCGTTTAAAATAAAAGATCATGTCAAGCCTGTTTATGGAAGTCCAACAGATGATAAATGTAAGCATACATATAGTGCGTACTATATTTCATTTAGTGAACTTTATGATATTAAATTCAGTAAAACAGATTATGTCTGTGATTCTTGTATTGACAAATTTATTTCTGACTCAAATAAAGAAGCTTTTGAGATTTTAGAACGTAATGATAAGTTTGAATGGTTCCGTTCTGAAGAAAGTGCCAATGATTGGAGAAGAGGTTTATTCTATGTAGAACCTAATTGTGTAGGAACAAAAATCAATGCAAGAAATGGAGATTCTTGGACTGATGACAAGTATAATGAGTGGCAAAAACTTCAAGAACAGAAAAAAGAAGAGGAGCGAAACCATCAAAGAAAGCTTGAAGAAATACGTCGTCAGCAAAAGCTGGACGAAGAAGCCGAACGCGAGAGAACAAGAAAAGCAAATGAATTATTTCTTGCACGTCATCAGTCAAATACTCCAACTCAGAGATATATTGACAGGTTCTGTAATAAACATTCTGACATTGATATAACAGACGAGGAAAACCATAGAGAAGCACTTTCACCTGAAGGAGTGAATTATGAAACCATTCAAAAACACAATAGTAAACTATATAAAGAATATCTTCAATCACCTCTTTGGAAAATTATATCATCAAAGGTAAAATGGAATGCAAATTATCGTTGTGAAAAATGTGGTTCTAACAAAAATCTTGTTGTACATCATACATCTTACGAATTTAAAGGTATAGAGTTTCTTGCTTTTCATACACTTCAATGTTTATGCTCAAAATGTCATGAAAAGGAACATGGTAAATAGAGTATTTCTGTATTTACAATTATATACTTATTATGTCTTTAGCGACTAACGTATGTAACCATACATTACATACGTTAGTAATTAATCATTAGATACGTTAGTATTAATCAATGACTAACGTATCTAATAATCTGCAAGAAAACTTTGTTATTTCAAATAAAATTGTAACTTTGCCGTTACAGTCCCCATTAATTTAAAAAGGAGGTCAGTATGTACAAATACAAGCTCGTAAAGAAAATCAATCCGCAGGATAAAGCAGCACCTAAGAAATGGTATGCAATTCCTATCAGCGAAGTTCCACAGACTGTAAAAGCCATGACACGTGCAGCTACGGAAAACACGACAACCGCTCCAATAGAAATGGAAGCTGCTCTTGAATTACTTGGAAGACACGCACGTCAGCAATTGCAGCAGGGACACACAGTAAGAGTAGGTGATTTAGGTACTATACGTGTTTCGTTTAAAAGTGACGGTGTAGAAAACATTACCGATTTCAATGCCGGAGCAATGATTAAGAATCCACGTATCATATTCACTCCAAGTAAGGAATTCCGTGAAAGTGTACTCCAAGGTATTCAATTCCAAAATGCCGGAGTATTGGATGAAGGAATCAGCTATGCCAGCCTTTCAGATTATAAAAAAGCCAAAGGTATTACTTCAGGTGGAAGTGATGACAGCGGTGGAAGCGGTACCGGAGGTAGTGACGGAGGTGGAGGTGAATTAACATAAAATCCGTGAATATATTGAATAGCAATAATAAGTTTGTTTTCTTTCATCAATGAAATACAGGGGACTATAATTGAAAGGAAACAGACTTGTTATTTGTTTTTATAGTCTAAAATAAGATGGATTTAATTTACCAGACTGCTTTAATTATATAAAACCTGAGAAACTAAAACCTAATTAAATACATATTTCTATACATGTTTACGGTTAAAAGAATATTGCCATTTATCATCTGTTTTATTTGCATTACAGCAAATTCACAAGTATCTTTTAGTAAGTTTAAATTTGCCAAAGATTCTCCATTTGGTTGTTGTCCGGGAAGAAAGATGACAGATACAAAGTTCTCTATCACATCTGACATACCAATTAAATATATAAGGGTTCATTATTACGGTATAAACCAAGTTGGCGATGCTGTATCAAGTGATATTGTTGGAGCTGTAAATGCTAATACAGAACATACAAAACATAGAATTTTGAATCTTACAGGACCTTTTGAACCAGGGAAAAAATATTCAAGATGGGCAAGTGGTACTTTTATTTATCCTATGAAAGTTACAGCATTTCCTTATCTTTTAGAAATTATTTACATAAATGGTAAGAAAGAGGAAATTGATATAAAAGAAAATAATTTAAAAACTTATTTTCCTTGTATAAAGAAGTGGATTAACGTAAATACGGAGGACGGATACTAATGTAAATAAATATGAACAAGTCTATGTCCTTTATATACCAATAAATTTTAAAGGAAAAGACTTGTACATGTTTAAGTTTTTTGTTTCCATCTATTGAATAAGGCAACTTGTGTTTTACTCAATAAATATTCAAGAATTTTCATCCAATGAATTATCCTTTACAAATTTTTTCATTGATGTTATTAGTTTTTCTTTCCATTTACCTTTATACATATGAAAACAAATTTCTTTTCCAATCCCTAATTTTATTGCCATAACATATGCACTATGTGATTTCATTTTGAACTCTTTAATAGTTTCATATTTTTGTGCTTCAACATATAATCTTTCAATAGTCCACTTACGTTCAATTTTAGGTTTGGTCATGTGAGTACATATTTCGTTAATCCACTTTTCTCTAACAGCAGTCGTATACGCACTCCCATCATTTTTCTTAAAATCTGATTTAGTTTTATATAATAAAGCTCTTTCTTGGCATTTCTCTTTAGTCCAATAATTTTGTACTTCTCGTAAAGGGGGCATGTGAGCACAAATAATTTCTAGTATATTTTCTTTTGCAGCAGTACTATAGGCTGAACTATTATTGCTTTGAAATTCACTTCTGCTATTATATTTCTTGGCTTCTTTTTTCAAAGCCTCAATCGTCCATTTTCTTTTAGGAGTTGGATGAACCATGTGCGAGCACACTTTATCAAGAAGTTTGTTTTTTCGTGCATAATTATATGCTGGATAACATTTAATAGCAAATTCATTTCTTGTAGCATACTTTAATGCCTCAGTTTGTACTTTATTAAAATCCCATTTTTGAGGTTTAGCAATCGGTGAAATCATATGTGCAGATACTTCCTCATACCAACCATTCTTAATTGAACTAACATATGCACCATTGTAAGATTTAATAAATTCACTTTTTGTTCTACATTTTCTTCCAACCTCTATACAACGCTCTTTTGTCCAATATAGATTTTTACCTCCTAATGACCCAGGCTTAGCAGAATTAAGAATATTCCACCCATTTTTAATATAATCACTTAAATAATATTTCTCCAATTTTTGCGCTATGGATTTATCTGTATATTCATTTAGAATTTTAGCTATTGGCTTAATTTGGGTTTCTTGTATGTGCTTATAGACTGGAGAATTCAATTGATTCAAATGTTGCTTTTCTCTTCGTTTGAAATTATCAGTCAAACCTACATAAACATAGTTATCAGCAAATTCAAAAGCATATATACAACGTTGAAAGAGATTTCCTAAAACCTCCATGTGTGAACAAATCTCATCCAACCATCCTTTCTTGCTTGCCGCTGTCCATCCACCTGAGGAATTATTTTGAAAGTCAGTTCTAGTAGTATATTTAAGAGCCTCTTCTTTACAACTTTCTTTATCCCATTTATATTGCCATTTTACAATCATATGTTTGCATATTTCATCTAACCACCCTTTTTTCAAGGCAGCGCTATAAGCACCTGAAGAATTATTTTGAAAGTCTGTTCTAGTGTTATATTTTAAAGCTTCTTTCCTACAACTTTCTTTATCCCATTTATGCTGCCATTTTACAACCATATGTTTACAAATTTCATCTAACCATCCTTTTTTCAAGGCAGCAGTATAAGCACCATTACTTTGCTTAGAAAATTCTGTATGGTTAGAATATTTCAATGCTTCTAATCTACATTTTTCTTTATTCCAATATCCACACGGAATAGAACGACCTGGCATATGTTTACAAATATCATCAATCCAACCATTTTTTAGACAGCTAACATAAGCTGAAGAATATTTCTTGCTAAACTCATAACGAGAAGAACATAAAGCAGCGACTTTGGCACAATTATTCTTGTCATTCCAATATCCTTTCGGTTTTATATTTCTCTTAATCATAAATAAACAGTTGATTTAATAAGAAGTCTTTAAGTATCACAAATATACTAATATAAAACAAATCACCTATTCAAATAATTTAAACATAAAATATACAGTTAATTAAATAAATGTCACCACGAAAGAGAATACTGTATAAAGTATGCACAGCTCAGAGGCTGCGCATACCGTATTTCACTAATATATCATATGATATATACCCTATGTAATAATTCAACCAATTCCTATTAATAAATCCTAAATTTCCCCTTCACCCCATGTTCATCCATCCATTTGGATAAAATTGTCCTATATTTATAAAGTTCATCCTTATAGGCTGCTTCTACAGCAAGATTTCTCATCTCGCCACGATCTTTCTCCATGTCATAGAGTTGTTCGCGATACCTTCCTTTGTCGTACATAATATATTTATACTTCTCAGAACATACACACCATCCTCTTGAAGAAGTTCCTTTATCAAAAGTAGTCTCTATTACAATATTCTCCTGATGTTTCATGTCGGCATCTGCTGCCTCAACAAGTTTCCTGTATGAAACCCCAGATGTACCTTCTATAGGTGAAACTCCAGCCCAATCACAAACGGAAGCATAAAAATCTACTCCATTATTTACTAATTGTGACAAAACTGTACCTGCATTTTTCTTATCAGGCAAAGTTACTATCATAGGAACATTGACAACTTCTTCATATAACGCAGATTTCTGATTCCATTGATGTGCTCCCATTCCATCACCATGATCACTCGAGAAAATAACTACTGTATTTTCCCACAACTTATTTTTATCAATAGCATCTATTATTTTACCTATTTCTGCATCGATTTTTTCCACCAGCTTATAATATGTATATCTATATTTTCTCCAATCATCAGCTGTATAATATATTGTCGGATATGCACTATAGTTCTGTGTTTTCTCATACGCTATCACATCAGCATCATACGGATTTATTGCAAAATTCGCAGGCAATCCTGGACAATCTTCTAAAGAAGCCGTTTCTATTTCTCCATAAGGCAGACTTTGCTGTCTTGCATATTCGCAAATATTATGCGGATTATCGAACGAAGCAACCAAGAAAAAAGGTTTGGTATGTTTCCTATTTAGAAAATCAGCACAAGTTTCAGCCAATCCATTATCATTATGAGAATGAATCACCTCAAAACCGAAAGCATTTTCTTCAGGCATCGAAGATGTATGAACATGCCATTTACCGGCATACGCGCATTCATACCCGACAACTGACAAAAGATTACCAAGCACATTCTTCTCAAAACCTTTAGGCAATGGCTTACCATTCATATTAACCCCTATCTCATGAGAGTAAAAACCTGTAAACATGCTTGTTCTTGAAGGACCGCTGAGAGGAGCTGAGCAATAAGCTCTGGTAAACAACACACCGGCATCAGCCAAACGGTCAATGTTAGGTGTTGAGACATCATCATTACCCATACAGCTCAAAGCTTGTGCCGAATGCTGGTCTGTGAAAATATATATAATGTTAGGACGTTCTTGTGCAATAGTACACAACGGCATTAATAATATGCCTAAAAACAAATTACGGTTCATAACTATAAAACTTTTGTAATATCCGGATTAACCATATTACATTATATTAAAGTGATAAATAAATCTGATCACCTGATTCATTATTAAACATCAGTTTCAAAGTATTGTCATCATTTATAAACATTACAGTCTCAGCAACCTTCCGAGTCTGTTTCCAATCTCTATTACAGAGTATTATCATATACGATGGAGCAAACTGATTTTTAAGACTTGCACTAATCATATCAACAGAAGCACCACGACGGTTGTAAGCCTTAGGAGCTTTGTAAGTACATTTTGCATCAGGACCATATATAACACCATAATTGTCTGATATATTCACTGCATTGCTGAAATCTTTTTCAAGCCCGCTTGTTTCATTAATTACTATATGACCTTCTTGACTGTAAAAATCACGTTTTCCACCGTTCATCACATAATTTTCTATACCCAATGGGAAAGAAACTGCAGCATCGCTCTTCTTTTCTCCTCCAAGGGGTTTCTGTATGATGGCTACAATACCATTATCAGTATAAATTGAATATTGAAGTTTTCCATATTGAGCTTCTACCTCAAGAGTAGCCTTAAAACCGTTTTCTGTCATTTCATGATTAAGCAGTTTTGCTTTCTTGGCTATTCCGTATGGAGTTTTACCTATCACGTTATATTTGTCAGTACAACTTATATACTGTGTCTGCGGAGTATTACCAGGTGCAGATTCGGCAGCCAACAATATTCTTAATCCATAACTCAAAGTCACATTGCCATATTTACTTCTCGAAGTGAAAATCTTGACATCATCCTGAATACTGTTTATATCTTTCATGTCGGCAGGCTCAACCAACTTAAAATCATTTACATAATTATGTAGCCATGCCAAAGCCGTCCTTCTTGCAGTAACAGCCTCAACATAAAATGTATTTTCATTACTTTTTCCAATAAACTCCCCTGTACCGAAAAGAGCTTGTCTTTCAAGTAATCTCTTTATAACTTCATTCTGCATTTTTACGGCTACAGGTTCTTTGAAATGTGTTGCTATATAAGCATAATAAGACACCTGACCGTAGTTGTGCAATGACCAGTCCTCACCACAAGGATAAATCATTTCACTGTTCGTTTTCAGGATATTATATATTTTATTCCAGACATTCATTACATTATGTTCTGCAAAAGGAGTCAGTTCATCAGCCACCTTTTTGTTAGTAAGATAAGCCATAAGATAAGAATCACCAAGACTGGCACCGGATACATTCTGATACCCAGGATGATAGAAGCCATGATTTTCAAGCATGAATGAAGGATAAAGATTTGTTGTGGTAACCCATTCAGACATATCGCCTTTTTTATCAGCTGCTACACTGTATGTATTAGATAAATATATTTTAGCAGCTTTAAGCCATTTCTTTGCATTAGCATGATTACTCATCCATGCAGCAGCAAGCGATACTATATTACTGTTCCATGCATTCTCTTCCGCTGCAGTATTAAATACATATTCCGAAGCAGGAGCAATTCCGACTCTGAAGTCTGCCTCAGCTGCTACAACTTTCTTACACTGTTCTACAAGGTCCTCAGGCAACTTGTCTTCCATGAGCGCACAGGTAAGCCCCATACTACCTGCCCACATATTTGTCTGCCATCCAAGCCCCCATTTCAAACCGTCACGACAAGTATAATCAGTACCGGCCTGTTTATGAGTAAGCGAAGAGTACCTCAAAACCTTCTCTATTTTTTCAAGGCGCTTAGCATTTTGAGTCTTATTCTCTGGTTCTGCCATTATCAGTACAGCGTGTGCAAGCGCTACACCATTCATAGATCTGATAGCATCATTTCCTGTTCCTTTTTTCTCACCGGAAAGACCACTACCCCAATATCCAGTATTAGGAATACCATTATAGTCTGTCCACTGTGTATTACTATATTTTTCAAAGGCTTTAAGAGCCTTAATAAAATTATCGGAAGCCTCGTTTGAAGCTTTTAATTGTAAGAATCCTAAGGCTAAAATAAATAAAAGAAGTTTTGTTCTCATGGTATTAAACATCATATTATTAGTTCAACATTATTTATTTGTTATATTAAGATTGATATTCATAAATTCATTTCATCGTCTTAACGTAAAAATTTCCCAAACCTTCATCAGCATTATAGAAGACTTTCCCTCCAACACTGATACTTTTTCCGTTTCCTACATATACATCCTTCAGTTTCCCATCACTATAAGAAACTATCGCAAAATGTCCGGCGAAATCTATATCACGGATTTTAAAGGTTTCGGTTGCATGCTGTATTATGATATATTGTATCAGTTCCTTACCTTCAATGATTGATTTCACACATAATCCCTTGAAAATACCATCTTTCTGAAGCTTATCTACATTAACAACACTTCCATTATCTGTCAAGCCTGAAGTAGGTTCATAAACTACCGCAAAAGGTTTATTCCATGCATCTCCATATTTTCTGACCACTATTGTTGGAGTAGGTTTGTCTGAATATTTTTTATCTACTTCAAAAGTAGCAGGTGCATCAACAAAAGAATACTCTCTTTCAGGTTCACCCAATATAAAGAAACGCATATTAATACCGTTTTCACCGAGGTTTTCCGCCTTAAAGATACCTATCACATCTGATTCATATTTTGCAGACGTTTTTACATTCTTGAAGAAATGCCATCCCGGATGCCTGTATAAGGAATTCTTCTTCCATGGCAGACTGGCAGAAGCTTTGAAACGTTCCGGGGTATCAAACAATGTAGGTTTATTATCTTTCAGTTTCACCTCGTCTGCAATATTATGATATAAATAGTCATGATACTGGTTCTCATTATCAGACTTAGCCCTGAATACATCCACATAATACCCTGTAGTCGGCGATGTCCTTACAACAGCCAAAGTCCTCTGGTGAAGAGCATTATCCTCTCCCATGCTCTTATCTTCAAACATAGTAGTGCTATATGAATAATTTTCAGATACAGCATCTTCCCAAGGTTCAGGTTCCATTGAAACCATCTCCACCGTAGATGTACCAAGATTTACCCAATCGCCGTAAGAAGATGATTTACCGTTTGATATCACACAGTTATGTGCTGCATATAGGCGTGAATAATTCTCATGAATATCTTTCTGGTAAGCACCTCGTCCTCCATCTACACCTATAACTTCTCCTTTACCATAAAGCTCTATGTTCATGCCTCCGGCATGGCTGTGTACAAATGAGGCACCAGCTACAAAAGCCATAAGTCCGTCTTCTTTTTTACCTGTAGGACTTAAATTTCTCTGAAGATAAAGTCCTGCGTGTGACAGATTATCCGTTCTAGGAAGTTTTGTTTCATTGGGAGTACCTTCAATCTCACCTGCACACCACAACAACATGGCAGGATCATAATATGGTTCAACAGCTGTAGAGTATTTTTCATCCACGACAGGGCGATTATATTTCCCCTCATTTATCTTCCTCAGAATATATCCGCCCATTCTTTCCTTTAATTCTGTAAGACCTTCTTTCTCTGCCAATGCGTATGCCACTTCAAGTTGTACAGGTGAAGCCCCACCGTGTCTGTGTCCATCGCCAAACCTTACAAGATCGCCATTGGGAAAAATTAATTCACTCCATCTAGGTAGTGACCATGGTATATTTATATATTTTTCCACCAGTCTCAGAGAAGGATTATATTTATCCATTATCAACATAAGTTTTGTTGACAAATCCGCTACACCATTTGAGTATTGTGAAGTTTCAGGCCATATATCACCTTCATTCTTATATTCTTTAGCTATATCACGAATACAATCCTGTGTACTGTTACTTACGCTCAGGAAATGATCTAAATACTTATTGCGCAAATCCATATTTTCCATGGCCAAAGCACAGTTTACCAGACAAGAAGCCTCCAATACCGACCAGTTGCTTCCAGAATGTCCATGCTCTACTGCTGAACGTGCATATATATTGAATACATACTGATAGACATCCTGTTCCGGTTTTTCGTTATGTTTTGACACAAGGTTATAAGCTTTTGCTCCACTCATTATATATGGATAAATAAAGTCATAAACGACAGGCAGGGAAGCCATATATCTGAGTTCTCTCAAATTATCATCCGGATAAATCCACCCTCCATTTGTCTTTGCATTCTCATCCCATACTGTTTGCTTCAATCCCATGACTATGGAATATGAAATATCCAAAGCACATTGGGCGTATTCTTCATTACCGGTCAGATAATACATTACAGCACAATCAGTCGAAAACTGTACACTGTTTGCCAGTCCGGCTACCGCCTTCGAAAGTTTTTCCTTATCATTTAATGGCAAATAATAAAAAGGAGGATAAGTTCCTCCTGATTGTTTATTCCAATCAAGAGGAAGCCTCCTAAGGAAAGAATCCTTGTCTTTATTATAAACATTCAACTCGTTATCAACCTTCTTTTTCAAATCATCATAAAACTTGCCAGCCCATTCGCATTTCTCTATTTTGTTTAGAATCTCAGCCCTATCATTATATGAAGCCCAAATAAAGGGTCGTTCTTTCTGCTGACTATTACCACAAATAGGGAAAAACAAAAAAGACAATATTATTATCAAATATCTCATAACTATAAAATTTATTTATCAACAATCACCTGTATTTCATCTATAAAAGGAACTGTATCTGTAATGCTCTTCAGCTTTATATAATTTGTTCCCGGAACAATCTTCACAGGAACTTTCACTACATCCCATTTCGGATTATTTCCGTCATTGTTGAAACGTACTGTATTAACCTTATTACCACTCATATACAAATCCATATCCGAGATAGTATTCTTACCGTTCTGATGAAATCTTATATGCAAAACAGCTTCATACTTACCACTCGTATTTTCAAAATCCCAGGTTATACTACCTTTATTTGGTTCTGGAACAACATAGCCGGTTGCTTCATATCCTTTCACCTGAATATCTTTAGTACAATATTCCAATTCCGCATACTCAGCCTGATCTCCCTTGAAATTACATACAGGTTCTCCCGGAGTTCCCCAATACAGTCCTTCATCCTCAGCAAACCTTTCCTGCATATCAAGCACTTTCGTATCACCGTCATACACTGCGGCTTTTACCGTTACTCCCAAATTCACTTTAAAAGCTCCTGTATATAAATTACTGTTCTCTGTAGGTGTACTGCCATCTGTTGTGTAATAAATCTTGAAATCAGTATTACCAGAATTTCCTCTTAATAACACTTTTTCCACACTGATTGACACTCTATCGGAAGTCATCAACTTCTTGTCTCCACATATAGCTCCTACATAAACAGACACAGGTTTTGAAACATCATCATCCGTTGACTGAATAAACATTCTGTTCAATCCGAAGAAACAACATTTTGATGTAGCATTAAAATTTGTTTCAACATCAACAGGACTACCACTCTCAAAGGAAAGCATTCTTGCTCCACCATTAATTTTTGCATATACACGATTCTCACCGTATGGATACAAAGTCCCGTTCCTGTCCACCTCTTTCACCGTAATTATACTGATATTTTCCTTATCAGCTTTCAGATTGTCATTCTCAACACTTATATCAAGTTTTACAGGTTCAGAAGATGTGCGTTTCTGTGTTCTGGCAATTTCTTTTCCATTACGATAAGCAACGGCCTCAATTGTTCCGGGTGTCCACGGCACCATCCATTCACATTGCATTTCATTCCATTTCTTTCCTTTAGCCTTCTTTCCAAGACTCTTACCGTTCAGAAAAAGTTCCACTTCATCACCACTTGTATATACCCATACAGGAATTTCTGTTCCCGCTTCCATCTTAGGATGAGTCCAGTGAGGAAGAATATGAACCATATCAATATCAGCCCATTCACTTTGGTAAAGATAATACAAATCTTTTTCAAATCCTGCCAAGTCTAATGCTCCTCCCATAAAAGCTCTGAAAGGCCAACCGCCATGCACGAAACCGGCTTCACCAAGATAGTCAAAGCCTGTCCATCTGTAACTGCCGGAGAACCAGTCTTTATCCCTCAGCATCTCGATTATTTTTCTGGCTGTAACACGCACAGTAGCGTTATCGTATGAAGAATTGAATATCTGTTTAGGATTTCTTCTCTTGTCAGGCGAAGTCCAGTCATAACCGAAGATTTCCTTTTCAGTAAGATCTGGGATATACATCGGATCCTGATTTTTATTAGGATACTCGTCCCTATACCATGTCTTTGTTCTGTAATAGCCTCTCACTTGCCATGTATGGGGATTCTCTGTTCCTAAGAAAGCTCTTCCGTCAGGCTTATATGTTTCATGAAACTTCACTCTCTCGCTGTTACCGTTCACACCATGAATATCCATATCCGAAGCATTTGCATCACCCGATGTAACAAGTCGTGTAGGATCCTCTTCATGACAAACTCTGACCAAGTCTTTAGCCACTTCACATTTAGTTTCATTACCTACACTATACAGAAACACAGAAGGATGATTCCTGTCCCTGCGTATAAAACTCCTCAAATCCTTTTCCCAATGCTCGGCAAATGAATGTGCTCCATAATCATGCAGAGCTTTCTGTTTCCATCCGTCGAACATCTCGTCAAACACCAGGATACCCATTTCATCACATATATCATAGAATTCAGGTATCTGAGGATTATGCGCTGTACGAACAGAATTACATCCCATGTTCTTTATCAGTGTGAGTTTCCATCTCAGCAACTGCTCTGTGGACATTGCTCCTACCGGACCACCTTCGAGATGTTCGCAAACACCTCTAAGCTTCGTCTGCTTACCGTTAAGATAAAATCCTGATTCTGCTTTCCATTCCAAAGTCCTGAAACCAAAACGGATACTTTCTTCATCCATTGTTTTACCGTCTTTATTCTCTATTTTTATATTAAGAGTATATAAATTTGGATTTTCCGTATCCCACAGAAGAGGATTATTAACCTTAGTCTGAAGTTTAAATTTATTGTTTCCTTCTTTCAAACCTATATAACTTTCTGCATCAGCTACAGTTTTTCCACTTGCATCAGAAATAAATACATTCAGTTTATAATCTCCAGTGTATTTATCCAACTTTATATCACCATCAATCATCACCTGTCCATCAGCCTTTGGTGTTCTGATGAAAATAGATGAAGGAACAAAATAAGCACAAGATTCTGTCCTGAGATAAACATTACCATAAATACCACATCCGTGATACCATCGTGCACTCGGTTCTTTCGAGTTATCTACCCTGACAGCAATGACATTTCGTCTATCTTTAAGGCACGATGTCATATCATACGAAAACGAGATATATCCGTACGGGAACTTACCCAAATACTTGCCGTTCACCCATACTTCGCTGTTCATATACACACCATCAAAATCTATAAACATAGATTTGTCTTTCATACTGTCTATATCAACATCAAAGTATCTTCTGTACCATCCTATTCCTCCAGAAACATATCCCCCTCTTGCTGTTTGTGCTCCATTAATAGAATAACCGTTCTCAAAAGCCCAATCATGCGGAAGGTTCAAGGTCCTCCAATGTGAATCGTCATATAGCGGATTTATTGCCTCTCTCTCTTCTCCTAAAAAGAACTTCCAATTGGCAGAAATTTTATTTTTTATACCGTAAACCGGATAAGAAAAAAGAAGAATCAATAATATAGGGAATAAGCGTCTCATAATTTCATGATATAATTTTAGGTAATTAACTAATAATAAACCAGTTGGCAAGATATACTTGCGTAATACAATTCAGATAAATTTTAATATCTTTATTCTCATACGCATATAAAAACTTGCCAACTACAAAGTTTAATTTGCTAAACTTCTATTTATGTCTATATTATTCTTAGATGTCACTTAACAAAATACTTCCTATATCAATAGTTTAAATAAATGCAAAAGCGAAATCTATACGGCTAAAATCAATGATTTAGTCTCTTGGATATCTTTATCTCATTTCAGTATATGGAATTTTATCCATATCATTATAATCAAGATTTTCCCCAGCCATCCCCCATATAAACATATAATTACTTGTTCCCGCAGCGGCATGGATTGACCATTCTGGTGACATAATAGCCTGTTCGTTAGCCAACCAAACAAGACGTTCTTCTTTTGGTTCACCCATAAGATGACAAATCATATTACCAGGGGTAACGTTGAAGTAAAAATAAGCTTCTATACGACGAGCATGAGTATGAGCTGGCATTGTATTCCATACACTACCTGGCTTTAATTCAGTTAGCCCCATCTGCAACTGGCATGGACCTTCTTCCATTACATTCTTCACTATAAGCTGATTGATTATACGGTCATTGCTGTCTTCCATTTTTCCTGCAGGGAAAGAGTTTGACTTAAGAGTACCTTTACGACCATTAATTGTTATATGTTGAATTTTATAAGATTTATGAGCTGGTGAAGAATTGATATAGAACTTGGCTGGTTTTGAAGAAGTTTTACTCCTAAATGTAACCTTTTGGTTACCACTACCTACATAAAGAGCTTCTTTGAAGTTAAGATTATACTCTTTTCCGTCAACTGTAACAATTCCTTCACCACCTATATTGATTATCCCAAGTTCACGACTGAAAAGGAAATAAGGAGCTTTCAATTCGTCGATTGTCTCAAGAGTAAGTTCTTTATTAACAGGCATAGCTCCACCATAAATAAAACGATCGTACATTGAATATGTAAGATTGATTTCATCTGCTACTAGAACCTTTTCCATAACAAAATTATCACGCAATCTCTGTGTATCATAAGTTTTAACATCGCGTGGATGACATGCTGTTTGTACATTGACACTTGCAATCTGGGCACTTGCTGTTAATGTTGCTACACCCATAAATAAAGCTATTGCTATTTTTTCATAATTGTATATTTTTTATGATTGTTTTTATATTTAATTACTATAACTCCACTTATATTATATTATGCATTTTTGATTATACTTCGTCTATTCACTATTGCCATAAATAACGTAAAGGCAACCAATAAAGCTGAACCAACCCACTTAATGTTATATACAAAATGGAAGATAATCCATGAAAATATACTTGAGGCAAAATCAAGTGCACCTCCTTGAAAACCTTCTGGTATTTTAACAGCAGCATCACCTGTACGTACATAAACATCCTGAGCAGCCTGTGTAAAATATGGAGCAAGATCGGTTACAAAATACAAACCTACAACAAGCGCAACAAGTCCTATAATAAATGTTTTAGGGACATTACCTTTTGTAATAGGAAGTACCGCTGGAAAAAGATAGAACATTCCGGCAAGTGATGCCAACGGAAGAAATTTGTTTCCAGGTAATACAACAGAAAGAAACAGTGCCACTGGGATAAGCAGCAATGAAACAACTAGAGTTGTCGGATGTCCTATTACCAAAGCCGGACTCATTCCTATATTTAGGCTTGCCGCATTCTTAAATTTCTGACCGATTAATTCTCTTGTAGCATCAGAGATAGGACGTAATCCTTCTATAAACAATGATGTTATACGTGGAATCAGTTCCATAACAGCCCCCATCTTAATTCCAAGTCCAAGGATTGAAGGTATACCGTCTCTGAATTCATTAAAGTTGCGACATGACAACACACCGATCCCACATCCTACTATCACACCAAGAAAAAGTGGATCACCCATAATGCCAAATTTTCTCTTCATACCATCGGCATCTATATCAAGTTTACTAAATCCGGGTATCATGTCTAGAACCTTGTTTACTACCAAAGCAAAAGGTACAAAACCTTGACAGAATGGTTGTGGTATTGAGATTCCTTCCATCTTGTCATAGTAAGACTGAAACTGCTTTGATGTCATATCAGCCATTATCAGTGTTATCACATAACATATTATGGCTGCAAAGAAGCCCCATCCTATACTTTCTGTTGCAAAATATACAACCGCCCCAATAAAAGCAAAATGCCAGTAATTCCAAAGGTCAATATTAACAGTCTTTGTCGTTTTTGTCAAAAGCATAACTATATTAACGGCAAGACATACTGGAATAATGAATGCTCCAACAGATGTGTTATATGCAACAGACGCTGCTGCCGGCCACCCCATATCAAAAATTTCCAGACTTAGTCCATAAATCTCAGTTACCTTCTTTAATGGACCACCAAGGCTAGTAGTAAGAAGTGATGTTACTACTGATAGTCCAACAAAACCAACACCGACAAGAAGACCGCTTTTTAGTGCTTTACCAAATTTAATTCCAATACAAACACCAAGAATAGTAAATAGTACAGGCATCATTACGGCAGCACCTAGCCCAATTATATAACTAAATATTTGTTCCATAAAATATTATTCTTTATCTGATCATTATATCTAAAGGATTATTAATATTATAAGAAAACTCCTTAAGGTATTTTGTCCATTCATCAATACTTGTAATTCCATTCTTGCTCCATCCACTACCCCAAAAATATGTAAATGTTGAGTCAGGTATATAAGTATTATATGCCAATATATGACCTATTGCATCCAATTGTGGCTTATCAAAGAGTCTTACATTCATATCCAACAGACTAGAACTGAATACAGCGCCAACATATATAACCCCGTTGTCGTTTCTAGTATTATTTGTTGAATCAGCATACGCTAAATAATGTCCATCGTTACCTAAAACATAACCATCTGGGTTCTGAGAGTGTAACACTATTCCAGAAACAATAGTTTCAGAATCACTTAGTCCGGAATATTTAATTTTCGTTTTATTCAAATAAGAGCCTTTGTCAAGAGATATAATTCTTGTTTCAATCACATTTAAATTATTATTCACTTTAATTGGATTAAATACCAATTGAGCAGTAAAGCGTAAAGGACCGTTGTCTAAAATTTCAACATCCTTATAACAATAAGGATACACTATAGCAGAATCTACTAATAATGCAGTTGTTCCTGCACCTAAAGATGATCCGACATTATAACAGTCCATTCCATTACCATGGTCTACATGATATGATATCGAATGGTTGATACTGTCAGCTTCATGAAGTTTCCCTTCTTTTTTTAAAGTTATAATTTTTGATTGAGTTACAGAATCAAGCTGTATGCTATATCTTTGCTCAAGAACAGGCTGTGACACCTTCTTTGAAAGAATATCGTAACCAAACCCTTTATTACCTTTTTTCTGGAATCCAGGACCATAAGCACGATACCCGGACTTATCATTTTCCCATGCCAAATCATCCAAACGTTCAGGATAAACCTTTCCGCATGATATTGTATCAAACGAAATTGCATTACATTCCGTAAGTCTGTAAATCATAGAATTATGAGCTTGTACATCAACCGGAAAAATGAGAAAACCGTCATGAGTAATCTGGCATGGAACAATATTACCATCCTCATCAGAAACTGAAATCCGTTGAGATGTCCCATCCAATTTTCCTTTCAGTTCATCAAGACTAATTTCTATGATTTCACCATATCTTTTCGTATCACCATTGTTCTTAACCAATATTTCTACACTACCTTCACTGACAGAACATCCTGCAAGGCTAGTAACAGCCAGCAGGATATTCATTAATTTTACAAGCTTCATACTTTATTATATTGATTATTTAGGCTGTTTACCAATATAAGCCAAAATACCACCGTCAACATAAAGCACATGTCCGTTTACAAAGTTTGATGCCTCTGAAGCAAGGAAGACTGCAGGACCCATTAAATCTTCAGGAGTACCCCAACGCGCAGCAGGAGTTTTTGCAACTATGAAAGCATCGAACGGATGGCGAGAACCGTCAGCCTGTTTCTCACGCAAAGGAGCCGTCTGTGGTGTTGCAATGTAACCAGGACCGATTCCATTACACTGAATATTATATTCTCCATATTCAGAAGCAATATTACGCGTAAGCATCTTAAGTCCACCTTTAGCTGCCGCATATGCAGAAACTGTTTCACGACCAAGCTCACTCATCATCGAACAGATGTTGATAATCTTTCCGTGACCCTTCTTTATCATTGAAGGAATTACAGCCTTAGATACAATAAAAGGAGCATTCAAATCCACATCAATTACCTGACGAAACTCAGCTGCAGACATCTCATGCATTGGAATACGTTTTATAATACCAGCATTATTTACCAGGATATCAATAACACCCACTTCTTGTTCAACTTTAGCGACAAGAGCATTTACCGCCTCTTCATTTGTTACATCGCACACATAACCATGTGCGTTAATACCAAGTTCTTTATATGCTGCTATACCTTTGTCAACGAGTTCTTGCTTGATGTCATTGAACACAATTTCCGCACCCGCCTGTGCAAATCCAGTTGCAATTGCAAAACCGATACCATAAGATGCTCCTGTTACAAGAGCAACCTTACCTTTTAGTGAAAAATTTACCATATTTATTTTTTTATTTAGTTAGTAACTCTAAAAGCATGAAAACAATCATACTTTTTGAACTGTAAATTATTAATATTTTTTTAGGCCATGTAGAACACTTCCTGCAACGGAATAGAAACCGGCGAATTATCCGGGTTCGTTTCCATTATATCAGCCATATATTCCCACCATTTCTGTATTATAGGTTCAGCACCGAGATCCTGTGAAGACACCTCCCCTTGTTCCTGAACAGCAAAAAGCAGGTTTGTATCCTTATCAAAGAAAATTGAATAATTGCTTACTCCTGTTTCTTTCAACAATTTCACTATCTCAGGCCATATTTCTCTGTGCCTTCTTTCATATTCAGCCTCAAAACCAGGCTTTAAAAACATTTTAAATGCAAATCGTGCCATAATATTATTTATTTTCAAAGTATTTAATCATTTCATTAGCAAAAAGAAGGAACGCTCCCGAAGCGTATGTATGATACTGGTGATAGAAGAATGGATACGGGTCACCTGCAATCTGCTGAACATATCCAAGACGTCCAAAATCAGTTACGTTGTTTGTCATTCCTTTCCATGCTTTCATCAAAGCCTCTTCATATTCCGCCTTATCCAAAAGACCATTGTTTATACCCCAAGCCAAAGCATAACCAAAGAAGCCGCTACCACTCGATTCACCTATGTTCAATTCTTCAGGGTCATAAAGACTGCAAGTCCACAATCCTTCAGGCATCTGAATATTCTTGATTTTTGCAACCATTTCCTTGAACAGTTTTTCATAATGCTTGCGATATTCACTATCCTTAGGCAAGCTGTCCATTATACGAGGCATTGAACCGAGTACCCATCCGTTACCGCGAGCCCAGAACACTTTTTTGCCGTTAGTTGATTTAGCAGTAAAATATCTGTCATCACGATAGAACAAAGAGTCTTCTTTTGAATACAAATAATCTTCTACCACATTCCACTGCTTATATGCAAAATCAGCAGCAGCCTTATCTCCTGTCACTCTTGTATATTCATAGAAAGAGATTGGAGCCATATAAAGCGCGTCTGCCCATGACCACCATTCCATCTTATATTCAGAGCCTTTAAAGTGTGGGTCTATCTTCGCCTTTCTTGAAGTATGAAGATCCATGGCATATTTTGTAGGCTTGACCATATAGTCATGCTTCTTTCCCGAATGCTCGTAGATGTACAGATACATGTCGCATACAAGCAGTCTGTCTGCATGAAGTTGGTCAGGCAATAAAGCCCAGTCGTAATACTGTCCGAGGTTCATCATCTCGTTCCAGTAGAAAGGAGACTGAAGTCTTTCGTGTGCAGCCATAAGTCCTGTATAGAATGCACCCCACTGCCAGTCGTTCTTATGCTTGTCGATATAAGAACGTCCCAATGTCCAGTCTGCAACCTTTTTCATCAACACCTTAATCTGTTCAGGCGAAGTAATATCAGTAACTTTTGGCTGGAAAATATTCATCTTAACAGACGACAATGTATTTACCTTCACATCTTTCAACGATTCCTGATTCCACATAAACTGTACAGGCATTTCACTTGAAGAGTTCTGTACTGCCACCACATCCCTGTTGTTGAATGGAGAGTTTTCTGTCACAGCCTCTACTGTCCATCTTGTGCCACGCTTGTTCACAGCCTTATAGACTTCAGAAATACCATTTACAGTTTTAGTGAAGTAAATATTCTTCGCATCGTCCATATCAATCACAGGATTTCCGCAAACACTGTCTGTTTTGATGCTGTACGATTTTACCTTGCCATTGTTGATTTTTGAGATTGTCAGACCTTTGTCCGATTTGCCTACAGCCATAAAGCCATCTACAGTAGGAACGAAGTCGGAAACAGCCACAGCATCACCAAGTTCTGCTGCCGGCTTGATTTCCCCTTCGCAAACATACATCTCATTATTTAATGACAAATAGACTTTCTCATTGAATGACTGGATTTTGAACAAGTCAGTATTTCCTTTTACGTTGATTTCAGATACTTTCTTGACCAATCCTTTTTGGTTAGACCATACAGACACATTACCCTGCCCAAGCACGGCAACCATACTCTGTGCTCCTGCATTGCAAGCCGACAGTTTCTCTACTTTTACGTCAGTCTTGAATGTAGTTTTTTCCCATTTGTTGATATTCTCCTTTTCAGAAACATAAACAGACAGTTTCTTCGAACCGGCTTTACCTACATACAATATCAGGCTTCCGTCGCCAGCGTATGTAAGCGAAACAATGCTATTGTCTGTACGTACATTCTTATGGTCAATAACAGCATACATAGACGATTCGCCTGTAGCGTTGTCATAATATCCCACAATAACATCGCCGAAACAGTCTATCCATGCCGCATAATTTCTGTCAAACTGACCTTTAAAACGGAAAGTCTGGCCCGGACATACACTGCTCCATCCTCCATCGAAAGCAAGCGACTGATAAAGTTCGCCATAGATTGGAGTACTTTCAAGTTTTTTGTGTCTTAAAGCATCAGCTTCAGTGTCGCGCTGTACTGCAAAAGCAGAAGTTGAAAGCATCAGTCCCGAAGCAATCAGTAATAAAGAGTTTCTCATGTTTAAAAAGTATTATTTTGAATTTGAATTAAATTTTCACCTGCATTAAGCTGAAGTTTGCCATAGTTCAGCGACTGTGGTTTGCCGTTCAATAGTACTATACCTTTCACACCTACCGGTATTACAAACTCTGCTGCCATATTTGCCGGCACTGTAACGGTGTAATATCTTCTGTTGCCAGCCATTCTATAATCAGCCTTTACATCCCCTAATAATGTAGGATATACGATGGACGATTTTTTTACATCACCCATATCAGGAGCTATTGATAATGCCTGTCCGTCATTGATAATATTTGAAATTCCCCACATCATCAGCACATCAGTGTCAGGCATCTGGCTGGTTTGAGCCACTACCTCAGCGTTTTCGCCATATACGAATGACTGCGGTTCTGAATACTGACTCGTACGGTTCAGATAATCCCAATAACGGACACTCCAATAATAAGTCTTTCCTTTTTCAAGTGTCTTACCTTTATATTCCACATTCAGCGAGTTATTGCTAAACACACATCCGCTGTTCCACATATCACCTACATTCTTTTCAATATTCTCTGCAGTTGAAGCAACAAGAATCTGATAAGACTTCTGCGCTTGTGAGAAATATGGTAATGTCCAACCGAACACTAACTTATCAGATTTAAGCAACGAATATTCATCTTTTGACATAAATCTAGCCGACAGATTTTCCGGTGCAATCCAACCATTAGCAGAGAATTTATGGGCAAGTTCATCAGTTTTGTTTCTAAGGTTTACCAATACCTTGGCATATTCCTTATCTTTCGAAAGGTCAAACTCCTCATTAGGGTCATCTTTCAGATTATAAAGTTCTTCTATACGCTCATCATTTACATATCTGAAATACTTCCAATCACTAGTTCTCACACCTTCACACGATGGTATATTAGGCATTTCCCACAAATGTTCAATAAGGATTGTATCCCTTTTCATTCTATAGTTCTTGTTCTTCAACAATCCCTTCAGACTCTTTCCCTGCCACTGCGAAGGAATATCTCCTCCAGCGATATCAACAAATGTAGAAGGAATATCAACATTTATCACCTGCTGTTCCACTTCTGAATGTTTGTTTATTCTAGGATCATATATTATAAGAGGTATTCTCACAGACAAATCGTACATCATCCATTTATCAGCTATCTGTCTTTCACCGAGAAAATAACCGTTATCCCCCATGAACACAATCACAGTATTATCAGCAAGACCTTTCTTTTCAAGCATCTTTCTAACCTTGGCTATTTCCTGGTCAACACCGGCAATCATTTTATAATATCCCTTCATCATGAACTGATATTTCTCTGGAGTATCGAAACGCCATGTCCATCTCAAACGGCTGAAACCATTTTTCACAGATTCCGGAAGACGTTCAAAATATTTGTCCTCACTCATTATCGGATCAGGTACAGTTACGTCATTATATAAATCCTCCTGACCTTCATCCCAAAAGTATTGTTGTTTTGAGGAATCATGAGCATGAGGTGCACTGAAACAAAGAGCCAGAAAGAAAGGATTCTTTCCATCCTGTTTTTCTATATAATCCAACCCTTTCTGACCAGTATATCTTGTCAGGTGAACCGTATCATTATTTAATGTCTTATAATGATAACCGTCTTCTTTGATTGCATTATTTCTGTCATAATCTTCTATCTCGTCGAATAAAGATTCTGCATCAGTACAATTTACACCTAGTTTGCCAAACAAAGCTGTATGATATCCAGCCTCCTTTAATTTCAAAGGGTATGCATTCTCCAAGAATTTGTCATCTATCGGACCGGTTTGGAAAGAATATCTGTGCGTCCTTTCATGTAATCCAGTAAGAATACTTGCCCTACTGGCAGAAGAAATAGGAGTAGAAGAAAAAGCATTTCTGAAAAAAGTACCCTGCGAAGCCAGATTGTCAATTGATGGAGTACTTACAATTTTATTATCACAATACCCCATCGCATCATATCTGAAGTCATCAACGAGGATAAAAACGATATTGGGCTTTTTTACTACATTCGTCTCATTAGCACCAAAGCAAGATACACAAGCGAAAAAGCCATAAAATGAATTTAAAAATTTACTCATGATTTCTTAGTTAATGTAATTTGTTTTCTGAATACAAAACTACCGCTTGAAACATTTTTTTATTTATACAATAATCTCAATCTATAAAAACATTCGTTCTTT